>Ga0123519_10007775_pt1 | contig 16501 bp, 13 predicted proteins | sample YelNatPaOPRAMG02_FD_87396 | JGI IMG/M metagenome (GOLD analysis project Ga0123519, IMG submission 87396) | Hot spring microbial communities from Yellowstone National Park - Yellowstone National Park OP-RAMG-02 (version 2) | ecosystem: Environmental > Aquatic > Thermal springs > Hot (42-90C) ...
GCTTTCGCTCCCCCGGCTTTTAAATTATCTTTATGACCAGGAGGCTACCGGGCGGTTAGTGTTGGTTCAGGAGGGGGTGAACAAGACCATTTATTTGATTCAGGGGGAATCGGTTAATGTTGAGAGTTCGCTTCGGGATGAGACTTTGGGGAGGTATCTGGTAAAGCAAGGTCGGATTAGTGAAGAGGATTTTGAGAAAAGTTTGGAGTTAATGATGAGCGAAGGGATTCAGCAAGGAGCTTCTCTGGTGAAGCTGGGTGTGCTTGGGGCTAAAGAGCTTTATCAAGCAGTAAAAGACCAGACTCGGCAGAAACTGCTCAGCGCTTTTAGTTTTCAGGAAGGGAGATATAGGTTTTATTCGGAGAGCGAATTTATAGAAAAAATTTACCGATTTGAATTCCCTTTTCATAAGATACTAAAAGACGGGGTTTATCAATACTTTTCAGAGGAGGTTTTGAAAGAGGAACTAAAAAAAGTAGAAGCAGGACCATTGATTTTTTTGGAAGGGCATCAGGAACGGATAAAACTTTTTGATTTTGAGGAGCAGGAACTGGAATTTATTTCGCAGATTGATGAACAAAAAAGCTTATACCAGTTGCTTAAATTAAGCTCTGACTACCCTTTTGCGATTAAGCTGATTTATCTTCTTTTGCTTTGCGGGCTGGTTGGACCAAATGGGGTGTTAGCCAATCGGCTTCGTTCGCTTTTACCCGGAGAAGAGGAGACCTTGACTCGCCAGGAAGGAATTTTGATTTCTCAGGATGCGCCGGAATTGGTGGAGGAGGTTGAGGAAGAAAAGGAATCGCCGGATAAAATCCTTGAGTTTTATATCCAAATCAAAGCCAAGGATTATTTTCAGCTTCTGGAGCTAAATCAAGATGCGACTGATGAAGAAGTGGAACAAGCCTATCGGAGGCGATTAAATGAATTTGAGCGTTCTCGGTTTCCAGCCCAGTTAGAAGGGGAGTTAGAGACGAAACTGGAAGAGATAAATACTGAGATTATAAAGGCATATGAGGCGATTAGAGAAAAGAATAAACGGGAGCGATATATCAATCAACTCAAAGAAAAGGTGGAGCGAAAAAAGAGAGAGGTGCAGAAGCCTCTGGAGGCAGAAAAATTTCTTCAGGAGGGAATTAAATATGTTCGGGCTCGGAATTTTGCGAATGCTCAAAAGATGTTTGAGAAAGCGGTGGAGCTTAAACCTAATGAGCCAGAATATTATGGGTATTTAGGCTGGACGATTTTTTGTAATCCTGAACTTGAACTTGGGGAGCGAACGAAACGGGCAAAGGAAAAAATTTTACAGGCGATTAAAATGAATCCGAATATGGATTCTGCTCATGTGTTTTTAGGAAAAATTTTGAAAGAGGAAGGCAAAACTGAGGAGGCAATTAAGGAGTTTAAAGAGGCGATTAGGTGCAATCCTAACTGCAGAGAGGCACGCAGGGAGCTGGAAGAGCACGGAGTAAAATTGTGAAGAAATTTGAGCGAAGGTTTGCAAGCTGGGAAGAATATGAACAGGAGTTTGAAACCAATCTGAAAAATTTTGGGATGTTTTTACCTGAAGTCTCTTCAGTTGCAATGAGAGAAAAAATTGAATTGCAAATTTGGTTGCCGGGAGCAGGGACACCGGTCCCGGCAAAGGCAGAGGTAGTGGCAATTTTCCCAGATGGTTCTGCACTTTCCTTAGAATCCGGGACCGAGGTTATTAGAATTTTAAAAGAAAAAGAACAGGAGCTTAAAGCCGAGCCAATCAAGGCTATGAACCAAGGGCGGGAAGAGGAAACTGAACCAGTGCCAGAAAAAGCATTAGAATCAAACCAGGAGCTGGAAGAAGACGAAGAAGAGATTGAAAAAAAACTTGGTTTTTCCAGTTTGGATTATTCCAATCTTTTTCAAGCGGTTCGGAGATTATCCAAATTAGAACGAATTGCGCTAGCTAAACGGGGAAACCGAAAAGCGCTCTCCATTTTGATACAGGAGGGGGACCGGACTTTATTTCGGTTCATTATTCAGAACCCACATTTGAGCACAGTGGAGGTTTTGCAATTGCTCAAACATCCTTCTCTTCCAATGGATATTATTCAGGAATTAGTTAGAAATTCCTCTTGGCTTCAAAACGAGGAGGTGCGGTTTCAGATTGTGATTCATCCTAAGACCCCACTCCCTACTGCTTTAGGACTTTTGCCAGGTTTGAATCAGAGGCAATTGGGACAGATTTCCAAATCCAAGCATATCAAGTATCAAATCAAGAACAGCGCCCTTAAATTACTGATTCAAAGACAAAGCGGACAAGATTCCTGAGGATAAAAGCAGGAGTTAAAATAATCCTGCTTATATTTTGAGGCGTTATATCTATTCTGCTAACCCAATTTATCTTTTAAGGCTGAGCTTGAATTTTAACCAATGGATAATGCGCATCCTTAATATAGTCCAGCCCCTCCTTGTCTCCCTTCAGGTAAGCATTAAAGAAATTCTCTGAAAAATTTTCATAAATCTCTTTTTTCATTTTATATTTAGTTCTGAAGCCAGGCAGAAAAACCCGAGCCGGTAAAATCTGATAAGCTATATCAGTAATGGTCATATGGTCAACTTTTTCCAGCTCTAAAAGATATTTAGGACCTGCCAGCTCTTCATATACCTTCTGAATTGGCTCAATTGGTACCTCGAACCGACCGGTGCCAGTTATCACCATCACTGGAATTTTTATATTATCAAAAGCTCCGCTGGGAAAAATAATCGCGGGACCAAGCGGAAGCACTGCTTTTACCCGCTCATCTCCATAACTTATTTTTTTCCCTTTATATTGCTCCAAACAACAAATCATCTCCCGCATCTCAATCAAATTAAATTCTTCTGGTTTAAGCTCATCCTTTTTAGCTAATAGCTCTTCTGCCTTCTCACATCTATCTTGGGGCCATTTCTCAGGAGCGACACAATCATAACTTGCGCCAGCAACCGCTAAAGTGGTAAATCCGCCCAAGGAATGACCGCTTACCCCAATTCGCTCTGGGTCAATTATTCCTTTAAGTTCTTCATCGCTCTGATTCAGCTTCAAAGACCAGTCAATTAACTCTTTGATATCTTTGGGACGATAACTGAAATCTATATCAGCGACCGAATCCTTGAAAAGAAGCATTACTGTCTTGCTCAAATCCCCTCCCCCTTTGAGCGTGGCTAAGATAATTTTGCCAGTAGTGATTTTCGGTTTTCCCTCCATCGTGCACATCGCAGAATCTTTATGGTCCATCGCCACCACCACATAACCAGCTCTCACGAGGTTTTCAACATAAAAAACCGATTGATACCCGCATCCACCCATTCCATGAGAAAAAACAATCAACGGATAAGGCGCTTTTGAAAAATCTGGCTCCGCACTTAAATACGCACTCCCTTTTACCTGTTGATTATAATCAAAAGCCTTGCCTTCTACCTTGACCGCAGGATACCAGACCGCTACTGGTGTGGTCCGCCCTTGAATCTCAAAATGATACAGTTTTATCCCGATTGGAGCAGGTTCTAATTTTTTCCCAGAGAAAGCCCAGCCGGGAAAAATTAAAGCCAATAAGAAAATTCCTAAATAATATCTTTTGGTCATTCTCCTTCTCCTTTTTGCCTTTCAGCTTAAATAATTCCCAAAAATAAGTCAAGGAAACTCCTCCCCTCAACTTGAGACTAAATTAGTTTTTGCTATTATTGCAGATGGAAGATTAAATTAAAGGATAATTAGATTGAAAAGCAAAACTAAGACTAAAATTAAAAAAAAGACTCCTTCCCCGCCTAAATCCTTTGGCAAAAAATTCTCAAGTGCTCGTCCGTGGGGAAGGTATAAAGTTCTGGAGGGAGGTGAACACTGGAAGGTGAAAAGGATTGTGGTTAAGCCTGGTCAAAGATTAAGCTATCAAAAGCATTTAAAGCGAAAGGAACATTGGCTGGTGGTGCAAGGTGAGGGGGTTGTGGTTCTGGATGGAAAAGAAATCAGACTCAAAGCTGGGGAAGCGATTAACATACCTCGCGGTTCTGCACATCGGATTAGCAATCCTAAAGATATTCCACTTGTTTTCATTGAAATCCAACAAGGGGATTACTTTGGGGAAGATGATATTATCAGATTGGAAGATGATTATGGAAGGAAATAAACGGAAAGACTCATTACTTTACTTTTTAACCAAAATATGGTGTTAATATAATAAAGGCTAAAGGGAGGTCAAGATGGCTAATTATGAAAAATTATTAAAATACCGACCTGCCAATGCTGAAAAAAAACTTGCTGGCTCCAAACTGCTTTTAATCAATTCCCAGCCAGTTTTTCAAGCATTTTTAGACCAACCAGTAATTGTGATGGCTTGTAATACCAGAATTAAACATGTAATTCCCGGAATTTTAAAAGCGGGAAAGGAGATGGAAGCAATAATTGCCTTTGAGCTGGCTAAAAGCGAGTGCAATCCGGAAGGGGGATATACTGGATTTACCCCCAAAAGCTATGTGGAAACCATCTTGGGGTATGCGGAAACGCTCAAATATGATTTACCTTTCATCATTCACGGAGACCATATCACGGTGCCAGATACCACAGAAAAAAAGATAGAGGAGGCAAGACAATTGATTTCTGCTCAGATTTCTGCTGGCTATTCCAGTTTTGCCATTGACGCAAGCCATAATGAGATGGAAGATAATATCCGAATCACGGTAGATTTAGCCAAACCAATTCAAGAGCTGGGACTGGGATTAGAAGTGGAGGTAGGAGAGATAAAGTTGGTAAAAGAAGGCGGGGAGCTAACCACTGTGGAGGAGGCTGGGACTTTTATAAAATCCGTAAAAGAAAAAGGCATAAATCCAGTGCTACTTGCCATCAACAATGGCTCCAAGCACGGAAACTATGCCCCAGGAGAAGAACCGCATATTGATTTAAAAAGAACTAAAGAGATTTATGATGCGATTCGTCCCTTCTCAGTGGCAATTGCTCAACATGGAATTACCGGCACCCCACTGCGGTTGATTGGACAATTTGCGGACGCGGGTATCAGAAAAGGCAATATCGGGACCGAATGGCAAAATATCGCTCATAGCCATCTTCCACCTGAGTTGATGGCTCAATTGAAAAAATGGGCAGAAGAAAACAAAAAGGATATCAAGTTCACCACTAAAGTCTTCAAAAAAGAGATTGATAATATCCCAGATAAGTATAAAAAAGAAATTGAAGATTCAGCTTATCTGCGGGCAAAGGAATTCCTCAAGGCTTTACGCTCCCAGGGAAGCGCCCGGAAATTTATGGAGAGCGTGAAATAAATACCGATGAAGGTTAGAGCTGGAAGATACCGAGGCGCAAAGCTGAAAATGGAACCCGGGAGAAAAATCCGACCCGCGACCAGTAGAGTGAAAACCGCAATTTTTGACATCCTGCCTTATGATTTATCCGGAGCAATGGTGTTGGACCTTTTTGCTGGAACTGGCTCCTTAGGGATAGAAGCTATAAGCCGAGGTGCAAGCGCGGTGGTATTTATTGACCAGAGTTTTAGAGCGGGAGAATTAATTAAGGATAATCTGGCTAAATTAGGTTGTTTAGGAAGAGGAGAAATAATTATCAAAAAAGCCAACACCGCGCTTAACCAATTGGCTTTAGAAGGCGCTAAATTTAATTTAGTGCTTATTGACCCACCTTTTGACCAAGAATTATCTGGAAGAACCTTGGCGCATCTGGCGCAAAGTCCGCTCCTGGCTAAAGGTGCCATTGTGGTAGTTCGCTCCAGCCCCCGAGAGCCCCTCGCAGAACAATATGGAAGATTGGTGTTAAAAGATAAGCGCAAATACGGAGAGAGCATAGTCCGATTTTATCTTTGGTATCCAGAAGTTAAAGAAAAGGAGGAAGAGAAGTGAAGAAAAGGGTAGCGATTTATCCAGGCTCTTTTGACCCTCCTACTTTGGGTCATCTCAATTTAGTAGAACGGGGGGTGGAAATTTTTGATGAGGTGATTGTTGCGGTAGCAGAAAGCATCAGCAAGAACTATATTTTCACTTCTGAGGAACGGGTTCGGCTCTGGAAAAAACTTTTAAAGAATGTGCCCAGAACCAAGGTAGAGACCTTTAAAGGCTTATTAGTGGATTATGTTGAAGGAAAAGGCACCAATATCATTCTTCGGGGATTGCGCAATGTGACGGATTTTGAGTATGAGATTATGATGGCGACCACTAATCGGAAATTAGCGCCTCATATAGAGACAATTTTTATTATGACCGAGGGCAATTATTCCCATATCTCTGCAAGCCTAATTAAAGAAATTGTAGTGCTGGGCGGATGTGTTCAGGGAATGGTGCCAGCAGTGGTGGAAAAAGAACTCCGAAAAAAATTACTCAGTAAAAAATAATAAAACTTTGAGGAGGGTAAATTTATGAAACTCTCTGAGCGGACAAAACTGATTAAACCCAGTCCTACTTTGGCGGTCAGCGCCAAGGCCGGCGCACTTAAGGCGCAAGGAGTGGATGTGATTGATTTTGGCGCTGGCGAGCCAGATTTTGACACCCCAGACCACATCAAGCAATCTGCCAAGCAAGCCATTGACCAGGGATTTACCAAATACACCCCTGCGGTTGGGACACCAGAGCTTAAAAAAGCTATTGCCCAAAAATTTGAAAAGGAAAATAATCTCAAATACTCTCCAGAGCAGATTATTGTCTCCTGCGGAGCAAAGCACTCTCTTTATAACCTTTTTCAAGCAGTGCTGGACCCCGGCGATGAAATTGTGATAATTGCTCCTTATTGGGTGAGTTATCCGGATATGGCAATTCTAGCAGGAGCTAAACCAGTCTATGTTGAGACCAGCGCAAAAACCGGCTTTCGCCCTGAGCCCAAAGAACTGGAAAAAGCGCTCAGTAATAAAACCGCGCTAGTGGTAATAAACAGCCCGAGCAATCCCACAGGCGCGGGACTAAATGAATCTGCGCTTAAGAAATTAGTCCCAATTTTGGAGCAGGGAGATTTCTGGATAGCTTCAGACGAGGTCTATGAGAAAATGGTCTATGATAATTTTAAACCGGTTTCTGTTGCCAGCTTGAGCAAAAAGCTCTATGAGAAGACCATTACCATCAATGCGGTAAGTAAGACTTATGCAATGACTGGCTGGAGAATCGGATATGCAGGCGGAGATAAAGAAGTGGTTAAGGCAATGGGCAATCTTCAAAGTCAAAGCACCTCTAATCCTACTTCTATTGCCCAAAAAGCTGCGGTTCAGGCATTAACCGGAAGTCAAAAAGAGGTCTCAATAATGGTAGAAGAGTTTAAGAAGCGAAGGGACTGGATTATAAGTGCGCTGGAGCAGATTCCCGGAGTATCTTGCTATAAACCAGAAGGCGCTTTTTATGTTTTTCCAGATTTCTCTGCCTATTTAGGAAGAAATTATCAAGGTAAAAAAATTAAGGATTCAATAGCGTTGGCAGAATTTTTGTTGGAAACTGCTCGGGTGGCGGTGGTGCCGGGAAGCGCGTTTGGCGCAGAAGGATTTATCAGATTAAGCTATGCGACCTCAATGAAAAATATCCAGGAAGGGATAAAAAGAATTGCGGAAGCAGTTAAAAATTTAGACTAATGAAAAAAATAAAAATTTTTTTTATCTGCTTATTTTTTATTTCTGGACTCATCCTGACATCAGGCTGTGAGAGAAACCGAGTAGAAAAGGTTACTATTCTTTTTACTAACGACCTTCAAGGACATATTCTACCGGATAAAAACCAAAGAGGGGGGCTTGCTCGGATTGCCTATCTAGTCAAAAAAATTAAGACAGAGAATCCCAATACTTTGCTTTTAGATGCAGGGGATGCCTCAGTAGGAACCGCTTTTGCCACAGAAACCCAGGGCGAGGCAATTTACCGGGTGATGAATGCAGTAGGCTATGATGCGTCAATTTATGGCAATCACGAGTTTGACCTGGGGGAAAGCCAGGCAAGGCGCTATTCAGAGATTGCTACTTTTCCGATTTTAGCATGCAACATCCAGAGAGCAGATGGTAAGGCTTTTAGCAAAGAATATGCGATTTTTCAGCTTCCTAGTCTTAAAATAGCAGTGATTGGAGTGGGCTATCCTCAAACTCCAAATCTGGTGGACCGAGAAGGAATTGCCGAGTTAAAATTTTTGCCCGCAGAAGCTGAAATCCGAAGAATCCAGAACCTGCTTGCAGAACAGGTAGATATGATGATTATCCTTTCTCACCAAGGGATTAGAGCAGATACCGCGCTGGCTTATCAGCTCAAAGGTTTTCCTTTAATTATTGGCGGGCATAGTGAAATCAGGATCAATGGCTTAAGAAAGGTTAATGAGGTGAACATTGCTCAAGCTGGAAGCTCAGGCTATTGGCTGGGAAGGATAGACTTTTATTGGGAGCCTAAGAGCAAAAAGGCATATAACTTTAAGGGTAAATTACTTAATATCACAAAATGGATTCCAGAGGATCCAATAGTGAAACGAGTGATAGAAGAAGAAGCCAAAGCAGTCCCTTTGGAAGTTAACCGAGTAATCGGAAAAAGCTGGAGGAGATTGAGCAAGGATTATCTGGGCTATTGGTGCGCGGAACTGATTAAAAAAGAGACCAAAGCAGATTTCGGGATAATCAATACCGGGGGGGTGAGAAGTGAAATCTACCGAGGACTGATTCAACCTCTGGATATTTACCAGATAATGCCTTTTAATGACCAAATTTGCATTTTTGAAATAGCCGGAACCGAGCTTTTGAAAATCAAAGGAACAAAAAATTTATATTTTTCCCGAGGTCCTAAAATTAAACCAGAAAATATCTATAAAGTAGGCAGTATAGATTTTCTTCTCAAAATCAATGAGTTCCCAGGTGCGAGGAATGAGATTATCTGGGAAAAGCTATTTCGGGACAAAATGATAGAGCAAGTGGAAAAAGACCGAGGATTTAAAAGATTCTGGGAGGAATGAGCATTTAAAATAATTTCCGAGGTAGAGAATTAAGGTAATAAAATTATTTTTTCCTTCTCCCTTTTTCGCTTCGCTCGCTTAATTTCATCTCTATCACTCTTAATTCCCTCTGCGCCTCCTGATGATATTTCTCTAACTCTAAAGTTTTTTGGAAACATTCCTTTGCTTTTTCCAGCTCCCCCATAACCCGATTTATCACGCCCAGATAAAACCAGCCTTCTGCTAATTTTGGTCTCTTTTGAAGTTCATTCTCAATTATCTGGGCATTTTTTCTTGCGGAGTTTACTCCCTCGCTCTTAAAAACGCAATAAGCCAGATGTATTCGGAACTCCGGCTCCTCTGGTGCTAATTTTATCACCTCTTCCATAATTGGTCTCGCATCCCGAAACGCGCCCCGCCGAATCAAAATCATTGCTTTATTAAATTCCATCTCCGCCTGAATCGCCTTAGAGGCTTGCTCCATCTGCTCCTCGCTCACCTTACTCTTTATCCGCTCCACATAGGCTCTTCTTTGCTCTGGGTCGCTAAGCGTATTATAGGCTTCGCTAATTTTAGTGAACAGGCTTTCCACTTTCTCCCGAATCTCTCCTTTATAAAGGTTGGGTTTAGCGTCTGGATGAAACACCTTTGCCATCTTAAAATAAATTCTTTTGATAATAGCAGGCGGGGTAAGCTCGTCCACGCCTAACAATTCAAAATATGTGGTCTCTTTATCACTCGCTTTATCCAGCATTTTATCCACCTCTTTGAGCAACTCCTGGTCCGTCATCTCTTTATCCAGTATCTCCTCAATCGCTAATTTCGCCTCCTCTTTCTTAACCTCCTTCTGCTCCTCCATCTTAATAGCCGGCTTAACTTCTTCTTTTTTACTGACCTTTTCCTCTGGAGTTTCATAAATCCTCCCCAGCGGAAAATCCTCCTCTTCTTTAGAAAGCTCCAAAAATCCAGCTAAATAAAGTGCTAATAAAACCTGCTCAGCCTGCTCCGAGGGCAAATTAGAGCTTCTTATCCCGTTTCCAAAAATAAATTCTTTTCCCAACTGCCGAAGCCAGCGAATTTCCTTAGGACCGAATCCAAAATGCTCAAGGCTTGAGCCTAATTCTGGTTTTATCTGGAATGATTTTTTCTCTATTCCGGCAAATTCTCTTTCAATCCGAGCTCGGGAGAAATGAAGCTCTACTCCGGCTAAAATCAGCTTTTCTGGACTTAAAGGAATCAAAGGATACTTTTGCAAAGCACTTTGCTCCGCTGATTTGAACTGATAATACCCCCGAACCAAGGCAAAACAATTCTTGATTTTAAGCTCAACTTGATATTGATAGAGTTCCCCTAATTGCTGAGGATTTAATCCCGTCTCCTTTAACGCCAGCTCCTCCAGCTTTTTATAATCCCCCCCTGCTTTATCTTTAAGTGAGTGATATTTTTCTTCATTTAATTTGCCCTGAATTACTAAAATCCTGGCCAAGGTCTCTTCTTGAGTCCCTCCTTGAACATAAAAGCTTCCCCCCTTGACCATCATAATCCGCTTAATGGGTTTGGATTCCCCAATCGGTCCAGGAAGAATATCTAAAAAACCAGTTTTTTTCTCACGAGCCAATTGATAAAAAATCCGCGCAAAAGGCTGTTCCGCTAAATTACCCGCTTCAATCTGGTTAGAGCTTGCTTTTATGGTTTCTGCCATTTGAGTAAAGATTATCAAAACCTGGGCTTAAAATCAATTTTCCCAAATAATGTTAGTTAATTACAGGTCTAAGTGGGACTGAATCCAACCCGGATAATGAACAAGCTCTGGCGGATGAATCGCAAAGTTCACACTGATTAAATCAAATCTGAGTTTAAAACCTTTAAGTCTTTTCCGCCCCAGCCAGACCTGTGCGGATTTTACCAGATGCTCTATTTTTCTATCTCTGATTGATTCCTCTACTTTAATGCCATCTTCCAACTTTCTAGCCCGCACCTCCACGAAGATAATGGTCTTTCCCTCTCGGCAAATAAGGTCCAGCTCCCCGAATCGGGTCCGATATCGCTCCTCTAAAATCCGATAACCCTTTTTCCTCAAATATCCCCGCGCCAGCTTCTCTCCCTTTTCCCCCAGCTTTTGCTTGAAAAACATTCTAAATCACTCCAACCTTCCGAGCTCTCTCTGTTATGAACTTATCCAGCTTATGTTCTAAACCCGGCTCCAATTCCTTAAAAATCACCACCATCCCGCTTACCAAACCCTTATCCCGTGCCTCTTCCAAACTTATGCTATGAATCACTTTTCCCCAGACCACAAACTTTCCCTCTTGTTCAGGAAGTGAAAAACTAATCTCTATCTCAGAATCTTTTTCCACCGGCTTGGGGGTCTTTATAAACATTCCTTCCCGACTTAAAGTATAGGTGTGTCCCGAATTTGCTTGTTCCCCAAATTTCCAAAGCAAATCAAGATTTATCGGAATCCGAAGATTCTTTCGCGAGCTTTGATAAGCTTGTCCATATAGAAATTCATTCAGTTTAAAAAGAACCTCTTCTGGCTCTTTGGAAGAAATCAAATACCTTTCTATCTCTACTTTGGTCTTGCCAGACCCCCTTTTTCGGCCCGGCCGAGCACACATAGTTAGCTCCCTTTTTGCTCCGGCTCCTTCTTCCCCAAAGAATTATTCTTTCCCTCCCTAATGGAAAGGTCTTGAGTGTATTCTGGACAAAATCTGGCTTTCTTTGAAATGCTAAATTTCTTCTGGCAATCCGCGCGCCAAGCACAAGTTAAACATATCTTCGCATCCGCCATAAAACTATTTTAACATATTTTTATCAATAAGCAAAGAAATTTCAGCACATTGGTTCTCTTAAGGGTCAAGATAATGGGAAAAAAGACTTGAAAGCGGTTCAAGAAATGATGAAAAGGAAAGGCAAGGCTTAGTTCGCTACGCTCACCGAGCCCTGCCCCCTTTCTTCAGCATCTTTTTAATCGCTTTTAATCCCTTTTTTCTCCATTATCTTAATCCTTACCAGGGGGGGACCATATCTGTTCCGTTTTCCATCTCATCCTCTTTTTTTACTTTAACCTATCTTTGAAAAATAGAAAAATTAAAGGTCCGCACAATCAGCCCCGCATTTGCAAAAATCTCTGCTTTGGCTCTAAATTCTTGGTCGCTATAAGATTTTAACCCTAGCGGTCTCAATTCCGTATTTAATTTTTTCAATTTGCCCTCCCCTAAGCGATGATAAGACAAAAGCCAGATTTCTTTCTCACCTAATCCCAGAAGAAATTTAGCGATACTTTTTATCTCATCATCTGCGTCATTCATTCCGGGAACCAGGGGCATCCGAATTTGATGTGGAATTTTAAGCTCTATCACTTTGACCAGATTTTTTAGAATCAGTTTATTATCCTTTCCAGTAAGAGTTTGATGAAGCCTCTCATCAAGTGCTTTTAAATCAAAAAGCAAGAGGTCAACCATTGAAAGAACTTGCTTAAGCACCTCCCAATTAAAATATCCTGAGGTCTCCGCAGTGATGTGAATCTTTTCCCTACGGAGGATAATCAGAAACTCAATCAAAAATCCAGCTTGAGAAAAAGGCTCCCCACCGCTTAGAGTCACCCCTCCATCCGGGTAATAAAATTCTCTGTCTTTTAATACCTCCTCTGCAAGCTCCACTGCAGAATACTCCTTTCCCGCCGGCTCCAAAGCCCTGCTCGGACATACCTGACAACAACTAAAACAGCTCTTACAAATCGTCCAATTGATTATGGGACCATTTTTAAATCTAATCGCCTGGTTTGGGCAGGCTTTGGCGCATTCTCCGCAGGCAATACATCTCTCCGCGGAAAAGACCAGCTCATTCTGATATTTTAAGGTCTCTGGATTCTGACACCATAAACAGCGAAGCGGACAGCCTTTAAAAAACACTGTGGTTCTTATGCCAGGACCATCATGCACCGAAAATCTCTGGATGTCAGACACCAGGGCAAACTGAGTGGATTCAGACCGCTTTATCAAATTTCCAGACACCCTTTTCCCTTTCCTTATTAAAACGCTTTAGAACAAGTTAGAGACCTGACCCTTTTATTTTACATAATAACTTGGAAACAAAGAGAATCAAACCCAATAGCGTATAATCAGAAATAAGGGATACTTGATAATCTTCTAATGTCTCCTTATACTAAAAGTAGAAGCCTTTAAGGGATAAGATAGTTCAGACAAAAGAGTAGAAAGGACTAAATGGCAGAAGCTATAGCTATTTCTGAACCAGGGGAACGAATTAAGCGATTGAGTCGGCGGTATCGTGAGGAAGTGCCCTGGATTTCCATTGAAAGGGCAAAGTATTACACCGAGAGCTGGAGAGAAACTGAGGGCAAAGGAATTCCACTTTCTATCCGGGTGGCGTTGGCAATGAAAAATGTTTATGAGAAAATGAATTTTTATCTTGACCCAGATGACCGGATAGCGGGTTATTGGACTGAATTTTTTCTGGGAATGCCCATTGATATTGAGCGAGGGGTATTCAATCAGGTTCTGGAAAATGAGCTGGATAAAGCATCATTGATTTTTCTCCGAATGCGCTCCGGACAAAAGGCTTTGTTATATCTCCTGCGGAAGAAGGCTTTACGGGAATTCATCAGAAACCAAAAAATGGTCCGAATGAGTGGTCAGGCACCTCTGAATTTAGAAATCAAGACAATGTCAGAACGAGAGATAAATCCATTTCGGATTAGGAATGAAGACCGGCTTTATCTAAAAAAAGAGCTTTTGCCTTTCTGGAAAGGGAGGACGGTTGTTGACCGGTTGGAGCGAGAATTGGTTAAAGCTGGGTTTTATTCAAAGGATATGCAGGATTTTGTGCTGTCGGTGCCGGGAAACACTTCTCGCCAGGTTTTAATGATTTCACCCTGCGCCACGATTAGCAGTTTTCAGGGACATGTGATTCTGGATTATGAGCAGGTTCTGAAACAAGGGCTGAGAGCTATGAAGGAGGAAGTGCAAGAAAAAATCAATGACCATCAGGGGCTTTCCCAGGAGGAGCGAGATTTTCTTAGCTCAATTGAGCTGGCGCTGGAAGGGGTTATGATTTTTGCGAAAAGGCTTTCCGAGCGAATCAGGGAGGAGATTGAAAGAGAATCCAATCCGGAAAGAAGAGCGGGGTTAGAAAAGCTCTATAAGACTTGTCAGAGGGTGCCGATTGAGCCAGCAGAAGGTTTTGAACAGGCGGTGCAATCCATCTGGACTGTGAAGACCGCGGTGGAGCTTGCGCATCCGGTTAATCTTCATTGTTTTGGAAGGCTGGACCAGGCTCTTTATCCATATTACCAAAAGGATTTAAATGCGGGGATTATCACGCGGGAAGAGGCGCGGGAATTGTTGGAGGAGCTTTTACTTAAAATTATGTCTCAGAATATTCGTCCGGAGTCAAACATTTTAAGCAATTTTTATCATCGTTATCTTGGGTCTTCCCCGGTGACTTTGGCAGGAATTACTCCTCAGGGAGAAGACGCAACCAATGATTTGACCTATTTATTTATTGAGGCGGTAGCGGGCTCCAAGGCAATCACCAACATTGCGATTCGGGTGCATCCGAAAACTCCGGATAGGCTTTTGCTCAAGATTTCGGAGGTGCTTTATAAGGGGACCTCCAGTTTTGCCTTTTTTAATGACCCGTTGAACATAGAGGCGATGAAAAGACGCGGGTTTAGAGAAGCGGATGCTCGGAATTATGCGGTTATGGGCTGTGTGGAGATGACTTGCCCGGGAAAAACTGGGAGTATGAGCGCTAATGCGCTTTTACTTTGCAGACTTCTGGATATAACCCTTAGAAATGGAGACTCGCGGACCTTAGCGGGATTAATCAAGGAGGTGGGATTAAAAACCGGAGAACCAGATTCTTTTCATTCCTTTGACCAGTTTAGCCAGGCTTTTATCAAGCAGGGGAAATATATGATTAAGAAAATTGTTGATGCCTCAAACCTACGAGACCGGCTCTATGCAGAGCTTTTACCCGCACCTTATATTTCAGCCTTTATTGATGGATGTCTGGAGAAGAAAAAGGATGTTACCAGAGGAGGTGGAATTTATGATTTAAGCGGAATTTCTATGATAAATTCCATTGCCAATCTCACTGACTCTCTTTATGTGATAAATAAGCTGATTTTTGAGCAGAAGAAATTCAGTTTTCAGGAATTAGTCAACGCCATGGACCATAATTTTGTAGGATACCCGGAGCTTTATCGGGAGGTAAAGCGCCTGGAAGGAAAATGGGGAAACGCTAATCCCGAGACTGATGAGCTTGCCCGAAAAATTATGAAAGAATTATTCCAGGAGACTTATCAATATCGGAATTTTAAAGGTGGACCATTTGTGATTTATGTGATTAGTATGACCACTCATACCATTGATGGCAGGATTTCCATTGCTACCCCAGATGGTAGACGCGCGGGACAACCTTATGCGGCAAGTTGTAATCCTTATAATGTGGAGCGCTTTGGGGTCACTGCGGTTTTGCGCTCAGTCGCGAGTTTGCCATTTGAAGATGTGATGGGTTGCGCGGTTAATGTCAAGTTTCATCCAAGTGCAATCGGTAAGATTGAGGAGCTGAGAAAAAAATGGGTGGGTTTATTGCGCACTTATTTTCGGCTGGGTGGCGCCCAGCTTCAGCCCACAGTGGCAAGTGCGGAGATGCTCAGATGCGCCCAGCAGGAGCCAGAAAATTACCGGGACCTGATTGTCAAGGTCGGCGGATACAGCACCTATTTTGTGGACCTGGGCAGAGAGATACAGGAGGAGGTTATTGCCCGAACTGAACATCAATGAGCGATGGAATAAGGGAAGTTTTTAAACCGCTGAATTTAGAAAATAAAAATCTCAGGTTGGGTTTTGTGCCCAAGCGTGTTTGGGGCTGGTAGTGAGGATGATGATACCTAAAATAATTATACCCGCGCCAAGATATTGAATTAGTCCAAGTCTGGTGCCAAAGGCAACATATTCCAGCCCCAAGGGCGTCAAGATAATAAAAGAATTCAGGCTCGGCACCACGAGCACTGCTTTACCCTTGAAAAAAGCGACTTGGGTAAGAGTCAAAGCAAGAGTGGCGCTGAGTAGGGCAAGATAAACATAGATATTGCTAAGCTGTCCTAAAAAACTCCCGCCAGCCTTCACCAGCGCCATATCCCCTAAAATCATTGCCCAGCCGATTAAACTTCCTGCGATTAATCCAAAATTAAATCCCCACCACTTCACAAACTTAACCCCCAGAAAAGCCAGAATGCCAAAAATAATCATCAAGCCCAAGCTGAAATAGAAAAAATTGCCCAGATGATAACTTTGCGATTGTGAAAGTGGCTGGTCAAAATAACTGATGACACCAGTGCCAAGAATTATCAAAAGAGAGCTAAAAAGCTCGCGTATCCCAATTGTTTCCTTCAAAACCAGCCAGGCGTAGATTAAAAGCCCAATTAGACCGGTTCCGCTTAAGCACGCAACAATTGAAGATTTGTCAGTAAATTTCAAAGACGCGGAATAAAGAACCGCGGAGCCGGTGGTCATCAAAATCCCTACCAGCCAGATGATAAAGTCCCTGCGATAAGGAGCA
>Ga0123519_10007780_pt1 | contig 16499 bp, 11 predicted proteins | sample YelNatPaOPRAMG02_FD_87396 | JGI IMG/M metagenome (GOLD analysis project Ga0123519, IMG submission 87396) | Hot spring microbial communities from Yellowstone National Park - Yellowstone National Park OP-RAMG-02 (version 2) | ecosystem: Environmental > Aquatic > Thermal springs > Hot (42-90C) ...
CAGACGGGTGTGGGCTACTGGGCATTGCAACGTGGCACCACCGGCTCCGGTCGCAGTTCCAGCGTGGAGGGCAACCGCTCGGCGCATGTGGCGCACAACCCGTACTGGACTTACGGTCAGCCGGAGCCACCGGCGCCGTTGTTCGGGCGTTTCTATACTCTGCAAGATGCCCAGCGCGGTGTGTCGCCGCGGTTGGAGTATGACTTCCGCGTGGGATGGTCAGGGACGGCTTATATTTGGCTGCGCGCGCAGGGCGGTGGCAGCCAATCCTTCTGGGTGAACCTGGTGAACGGCCAATATTATCGCGATCCCAGCAAGATTTATTGGGCGGTGGACAGCAATCCACCGGTGGAGAACAGCGCGGCAGGATCCTGCAACACCACATATGACTATGCCGGCTCCTCCAGCTGTTCCGGCAGCTGGAATTGGATCCGCATCGGCTCCTTCAGTGTCATCTCAGGGTCATTGCACACGCTGAAGATTTGGGCAGGCAGTCCGGGCTATGAGATCGACAAAATTGTGATCACCAGCGACAGCCGCACCGACTACAGCCAGATCGAGCCGCTCACCTATGACTCGGGCCGTGGTCGGCCGGCCACCGTCGGCTCAGCACGGGCGGGTGCCTGTGATCCTTGCAATCCGATCTTCGGCTTGACCGTCAACCCGTCGGACTGCACCACACCTTACTATCTGGTCACCACGCGCACCAATCGCCTGGGCGACGACCTGTTCAGCGACTTCGAGCCGATCCGTACCTCGCAGGAGGCGATCAAGCGCTTTGTGCAAAAGCTTGATCCCCAGTTCGATCAGGTGGGCTTTGTCGCTTTTAATAATGACACGCCGTCGCGTACCGAGCTGGCTTGTATCCGCCGTTATGGACGTGCTTGTTATGATCCACTGGTGCAAAATCCACCCATCAGCTACACACAGGTTTTACAGGCAATTGAGGAGCAGACTGCCTACGGCGGCACCGATATCGCTGATGCAATGCGCAGTGGGCTGGGAGTATTGGGACTCAACGTGGACAGCCTGTCGGGTTGGAACAACAACTGCACGGGTGCCGCGAATTCTGCCTGTGGGCGTGGCGGCGCAGCCAAGCGCGTGATGATCCTGTTGACTGACGGCTCGCCCAACGACAATCCGGGCGGCGCATGTGATGATGACCCGAGCTTGTGGCCTTACAACAACGATCCCGATTTCGACTGCGTGATGTACTACGCGCGCAAAGCGCGTCAGACGGGCACGGTGATCTATACCATCGGCCTGGGCAATGGTGTCATCCCTGAGCTGCTGCAGGCGGTGGCTGACGAAACGCAGGGCACTTACTATTTCGCGCCCTCGCCCAAAGATTTGGACAACATCTTTGATCAGATTCTGGCCAATATCTATGTGCGCTTGATCAAGTAAGCGTTATGCAATACGCAGAGGTCAGGGAGTTGGGCAAGGTGCAACCGAGAGGAGACCAACGCGCGGCGTTTGGGCAAAGAAACTCCTTGATTTTTTCGCCGGACTGTGATATCATTATGGTAAACTTACTAGCCACCAGTTCTCTTTGCACATAGAGGGAGGTAGTCCCATGCGACGTGGCGGTCTCTTGATTGTTCTTGGCTTAATCTTGGCTATCGGTGCAGCGGTTATTGTGTTGATGACCATGATGCAGCAGCAACCCTCACCACCACAGCCGCCACCCGGCGCGCCGCAGGCGCAACCTACCGGTGTGCCGACGCAGAAGGTGTGGGTTGCGCTACAGCCGATTCGGCGCGGTGGTGAGTTCGTCGAGGGCACGTTGGGGTTGCGTGACTGGCCAACTACCAATGTACCGCCAGATGTCATTGGTGATGCTGCCGAGACCATCGGGCGTGTGGCAGCCATAGACATTGTGCAGGGAATGCCCATCCTGCGCAGCATGTTGGCCGAAAAGGGCGCTGCCGGCCAAGCGGCATTGCAGGTGCCCCCTGGCCGGGTGGCAGTCGCATTTCCTATTGATGAACAATCCAGTGTTGCCTATGCCATCCAGCCTGGTGACTACGTTGATGTGCTCATCATGGCATCTTTCATCGATTTGGCTCCGGAGTTCCAGGCCAAGCGTCCCAATTATATTCAGTTCTTTACATCTCGGACGGATAAGGAGACAGGAGAGACGTCCTTCAACCTGATGGACAGGACAGACGAGGGACGCTTCGAGCGCCCGCCGGGATTGCCACCCGAGATCTCAGGTGCCATTGTTTATCCGCGTGAAGAGCAGCGACCGCGCCGTGTGGCCCAGCTGACGGTGCAGGCGGCTAAGGTGCTCCGCGTGGGGCCTTGGATCGAGACGCCCACGCCGACACCACCGAGTGGTGCGGAGGGTGGGGCGCAACCACAGCCGCCACCTCCGCCCCGGATTATCACACTGGCGGTTGATCCACAGGATGCGTTGGTATTGCTCTGGGCACGCAAGTCCGAAATGCATATGGAATTGGCATTGCGGGCATCGGGCGATGAGAACGCACGTTATCAACCGGAGGCGGTCACGCTCCAGTATATGTTGGCACGTTTCCAAATCTCGGTGCCACCCAAGCTGGAATACGGGTTCGAGCGCGAGGCGTATATGCAGCCCTCTCAACCGATTGCCACGCCTCAGCCTGCGGGGCAGTAAAGGGCATAGAGGTGGCGTAGGAGAGCGGTAGTTTCATACTAAACGACGCGCGTGAGTGTCTGATATCTTTTCTGAGAGGGGCTTTCGGGAAAGAAATATTTTGATTGCATAGGTAGAGAGAATATGGCTGAGGCAACGGGCAAGGCTGAGAAGATTCGCGTGCTCATTGTGGATGATATTCCTGAGACGCGCGAGAATTTGCGCAAGCTCCTTTTCTTCGAGCCGGACATCGAAGTTGTGGGGGCGGCCACCAGCGGTGAAGAGAGCATCACACTGGCGGGGCAGCTCAAGCCCGACGTTGTGCTGATGGACATCAATATGCCGGGCATCGATGGCATCACGGCTACCGAGATGATCACACAGCAGATGCCTTCCGTCCAGGTCATCATGATGTCCGTGCAGGGAGAGACCGATTACTTGCGCCGTTCGATGCAGGCAGGGGCGCGCGAGTTTCTCATCAAACCGTTCACCAGTGAGGACCTGGTGGCAGCCATTCGGCGTGTCCATCAGCTTGGCCTTACACGCCGGCCCAAGATACCGTTTGAGCAAGTGCCATCGGCTTCGTCTCCCACGGGCAGGGATGGCACGGGCGCTGCCATGGGGCGTATTCTCACTGTATTTAGCCCCAAGGGGGGCACTGGTTGCAGCACATTGGCGATCAACCTGGCCGTTGCCTTAGCCCAACAAAAACAAGGTAGTAAAGTGGCGTTGGTGGATGCATCTCTCCAATTCGGTGATGTTGCTGTGTTGCTCAACCTACAGGTCACTCGCAGCATCGTAGATTTAGTACCGCACATTGACGAGCTGGATGGAGAGATGTTGGAGACGGCACTCGTAGCACATGGTTCGGGGGTGAAGGCGCTGCTGGCACCACCCCGTCCTGAACTGGCCGATCAGGTAAGCCCTTCTCTAATAGAGAAAGCGCTGAGCATCTTGCGTAATCTGATGTCTTATGTGGTGGTGGACACCAGCAGCATCATCAGCGATATCACGTTGACAACACTGGATATAGCCGATCGCATCGTGTTGGTGACAACTCCTGATATCCCTTCTATCAAGGATGCCAAGCTCTTCTTCGAAGTCGCCGATGCCCTGGAGTATCCGGCCAACAAAACCATACTGATCCTGAATAAGAGTGACCCACACAGTGGCATCCGAGCCGAGGATATTCAGGCGAGTATCAAACACCCTATAGCTGCGCAGTTGCCGTTGGACGAGCGCACGGCCACGTTGGCGGCGAACCACGGTGTGCCCTATGTGCTCGGCAACACGCGCACCACCAAGCTGGCACAGACTACTATGATGCTGGCGCAGTACATTATCAATGTGTTTGCGGAGAAGGAGGAAGCCGCCGTTGCTGTACCGGCCAAATTAGGTACTGGTCGCTTGTCTTTGTGAGAATATAACCTGTGTTACCAATTCGGGTCAGGGAGGTGATAGGGTATGTCGCTCTTGAATCGCATTGAAAGAGGCCGGCCGGTGAATGAGACTCCGGCGCGTTTGCAGGAATTGCGTGTACGCAGAGCCATGTTCCCCGCGCAGCGCGATACCTTCACGGAGCTGAAAGAGCGTATCCAAGACAGGTTGATCTCCGAGCTCGATCCCTCCATGGACCTTTCGCGCACCGAAGAGGTACGACGCACGATTGAGACGATGTACGATCAGTATCTGATGCAAGAAGGGCTGGTCCTAAGTCGGGCTGAACGTCAGCGACTCTTTGAACAGATCGTTGCCGAGATACTTGGATACGGTCCGCTGGAGCCGCTGCTTCGGGACGATACGATCACCGAAATCATGGTGAATGGGCCTAACAAGATTTTCATCGAGCGCAACGGTAAGATTGAGCCTGTCAACGTCGCTTTCGAGAGCGAAGAACATCTCATGCGCATTATCGACCGCATTGTCTCGCCGTTAGGCCGGCGCATTGACGAAAGCTCCCCGATGGTGGACGCGCGCTTGCCCGATGGTTCGCGTGTCAATGCGATCATCCCACCCTTGGCTCTCAACGGTCCAACGCTTACCATCCGAAAATTCGCCCGTAAGCCGCTCACTGTGGAAGATTTGATCCGCTTCGGCACTATCACACCGGAGGCGATCGAGTTTCTCAAGGCGTGTGTTATTGCCAGACTGAACATCATTGTATCGGGCGGTACCGGCTCTGGTAAGACCACCTTCTTGAATATCCTGTCCGGTTTCATCCCAGGGGACGAACGTATCGTCACTATCGAAAATGCGGCCGAATTGCAGCTGCGCCAGGAACACGTGGTAACGCTGGAATCACGTCCGCCCAACATCGAGGGCAAAGGAGAAGTGACCATCCGCGACCTTGTGATCAACTCGCTGCGTATGCGTCCTGACCGCATTGTCGTGGGCGAGTGTCGTGGCGGCGAAGCGCTCGATATGTTGCAGGCGATGAACACCGGCCATGATGGGAGCTTAACCACGTTGCACGCCAACAGCCCGCGCGATGCATTGGCCCGTCTGGAAACCATGTGCCTGATGGCCGGCATGGACCTGCCGATGCGTGCCATTCGAGAGCAGATCGCTTCGGCGGTTGATTTGATCATCCATCAAGAGCGAATGCGCGATGGCTCACGTAAAGTGGTGCAGATCACCGAAGTGCAGGGTATGGAAGGCGATGTGATCGTTCTATCTGATATCTTCCAGTTTGAGCAGCAAGGCATCGAAAACGGGCGGGTTATTGGGCGTCTCAAGCCGACCGGTATCCGTCCCAAATTCATCGAGAAGATCGAAGCAGCCAACATTCATCTGCCGCCGCAAATTTTCGGTGTAACTGCCGGTATGAGGATGCGTTGATGTCCGAAACTGGTGGTGGGGGAGTGGGCCTATGAATATGATGATGGCAGTTGTGATTGCAGCGTTGGCATTTCTGGTGGTGATAGGGTTTTTCATCGTGCTGGCGCGCGTGATTGGCCGCAATGAGGAAGACCTTGAAAGCCGGCTGGATCAGTTTGTCATGCGCCAGGTCTCTGAACAGGAGCAACCAGGTGAACGTCAACCTTCGCGCCTGACGCAGACCATCAACACCGCCGTAGCTGAGAGACACTTTGCCCGCAACATTGCCACCAATCTGGCGCGTGCCAATCTTAAGCTGACAGTGGGGGAATACCTTATCCTTCAGGTGGTTAGTGTGCTGGGCACAGGGCTGTTGTTCTATCTGATTATGCATCAGAACATGTTCCTGGCCTTGGGAGGATTGGTGGCTGGTTATTTCCTCCCGGGTCTGTATGTCAAAATGCGCCAGCGCAAGCGCCTCAAAGATTTCAATGATCAACTGGGCGATGCTATTAACTTGTTGGCGAACGGCCTGCGATCCGGCTACAGCTTGTTACAGGCGATGGATGCCGTTGCCAATGAGATGCCACCGCCGATCTCCGAGGAGTTCCAACGCGTCGTGCGCGAGATCGGGTTGGGGCTTTCCACTGAGCGCGCTATGAATAATATGCTGCGCCGCATCCCCTCGGATGACCTTGATCTGATGATCACCGCGATCAACGTGCAGCACGAGGTGGGTGGTAACTTGGCGGAGATTTTGGAAACGATCAGTCATACCATCCGTGAGCGCGTGCGCATCAAGGGCGAGATTCGTGTGCTGACCTCGCAACAGATGATCTCGGGCTATGTCATTTCGTTTCTGCCCATTGGCCTGGGTTTGATCCTGTTTGCGCTGAATCCAACATATATGGGACGTATGTTCCAAGATACGTGTGGCCTCGCGATGATGGCGGTAGCAGGTGTGATGATGGCCGCCGGTTTCTTCGCCATTCAGAAGATCGTCAATATCGAGGTGTGAGCGTGTTATAGGATCACGGGGTGGGTATAGGAGGTTTAGACTATGTCTTTGCCGATCATTTTGGTAGCCGCTGCGATGTTGTGTATGACGGTGGTGTTGATCTATGTGGGATTGGCATCCTCGTCGCGCGGTGGCGACCAGGTTGCCGTACGCCTGGAGGAATTTGCCAGCCGGGCGACTCCTTTAACATTGGAGGAAATCGAGCTGTCCCAGCCCTTTAGCGACCGCGTCGTGCGCCCGATATTGCGCGGGCTGGCGCAGTTCGTGACGCGTTTTACCCCGGCACACACCATCGAATCCACTGCTCGTAATCTGGAGCTGGCGGGTCGTCCGCACAATTGGGGAGTGACCGAATTTCTTGGCCTGCGCACTGGTGCAGCCCTGTTGCTGGCTGTGTTCTTCTTCCTGCTACTTAGTGTGGCGGGACAACCAATGCTGTATCGGTTAGGCAGTATACTCCTGGGTACATTGCTGGGATTCTTGCTCCCGGGTATGTGGTTAAGCGGTAAGATTCGTCGTCGCCAGCAGGAGATCATCAAAGCAATGCCAGATGCCCTGGATCTGTTGACCATCTGTGTGGAAGCTGGCTTGGGCTTTGACGCGGCGATGGCCAAAGTGGCTGAGAAGTGGGACAATGAGCTGAGCCGTGCGTTCGGTCGCGTGATTCAGGAAATCCGGCTGGGCAAACCGCGGCGCGAGGCATTGCGCGAGATGGACCGCACGACCGGCGTGCCTGACATCACCAGCTTTGTGGCGGCGGTCATTCAAGCAGATCAGCTGGGGGTCAGCATGGCCAAGGTGATGCGCATCCAGTCTGAGCAGATGCGTATCAGGCGCCGTCAGCGTGCCGAGGAAAAAGCGCACCAGGCGCCGGTCAAGATGCTGTTCCCCCTGGTCTTTTTAATCTTCCCGGCCATCTATGTCGTATTACTGGGACCGGCGACGTTGGTTGTCAAAGAATCAGGTCTGTTGGGCGGTATGTGACCTTGCGGAGTGGCCCAGCAGAAAGTAGAAGAATATGCACCTCTCCCTAAAGCAGGGGAGAGCCCAGTGCACAAGACGCGATTGTAGTCTCTCTGGCCTAGTCTGGTGTGATTGGGAACGTAGACAATGGACTGGCGTGCACTTCTTCATCAGGCTAGTCAGGGGCTATTGGATCTGGTGTTTCCCCCGCATTGCATCCTCTGTCAGGCAGCCGGCGCATGGTTGTGTGACACCTGTCTGGAACAATTTCCTCGTTTGGGCCAGGAAGTGTGCCAACGATGTGGCATTCCCCTCAGCGGGGCTTCTCTCTGCCGTTCCTGTGCCCAAGGCCCGCTCGAGATCGAAGGAGTCCGTTCGGCAGTGCTATTAGAAGGAGGTGCACGACGGGCAGTGCACCAGCTCAAATATGCCGGTCACAGTGCGTTGGCAGTGCCGCTGGCACGTTTGATGGCGCAGTGTTGGTACGCTGCACCTCTGCCGGTGGACGTATGGGCGGCGGTGCCCCTGCATGTTGCTCGCCAGCGCGAAAGGGGGTATAATCAATCTTACCTGCTGGGGCGTGAGTTCGCCCGCTTGGTGGGTTTGCCTGCGATGAGCGGAACGCTACGACGCGTACGCGCGACACGAGCACAAGTTGGGCTGAATGCCGCCGAGCGACGTGTCAACATGCAGGGGGCATTTGCCTACTGCCCGTCACACGATGGGCAGGGTGTGCAAGGGCAGCGTGTGCTATTGATCGATGACGTATGCACCACTGCCGCTACGCTGGAAGCGTGTGCTATTGTGCTGAAAGAAGCCGGCGCCATCGGCGTCTGGGGATTTACCCTGGCGCGCGCAGCGCCGGCATCTGATCTCTAATCGCTTGTGTTAGTGCCTGCAATCCGTGAAACTAGTGAAAATGAGACAAGGAGGGATAAGGATATGACGGTACAGGTGGTGCTCAAGGGCAAAAATGTGGATATCCCAGAGGCCTTGCGCACTTACATCGAGAAACGTGCCGGTAAGTTGGATCGTTATCTGCCCGATATTACAGAGGTGCGCATTGATCTATCGGTGCAGAAGACACGCAGTAGCCAGGATCGTCAGGTGGCCCAGATGACGGTGCGCAGCAATGGGGTCATCTTGCGTGCCGAGGAACGTGCTGATGAGATGTCCGTGGCGGTTGATGCTGTCCTCGAGAAGATGTATCATCAGATTGCACGCTATAAGGGTAAGCGTCTGAATCGTTGGCAGGGGCAGGGCCCAGGACGTGCCGAGTCCGAGATGCCCCCGGTGGCCGAAGAGGTGTTGGAGGAGCTGGTCGAAGAGCAGGAACGGCGCATTGTGCGTGTGAAACGTTTCTTTGTTGCGCCTATGACCGAGGAGGAGGCCATCGAGCAGATGGAGCTGCTGGGCCACGATTTCTTTATCTTCTACAACCCCAATCACGGCATGCTCAAGGTGCTCTACCGCCGCCGTGATGGCAACTATGGCCTTCTTGAGCCCCAGTTGGGTTAGACACACGCGCCGACGAACCCCGGTGCGAAGATAGGGGCGCGTTGCAACGCGCCCCTATGTTTTTTCTCTGAATTTGTAATAGTCATCCGGTGTATCAATGTCCGTCAGGATGCCCGCGTCGAATACCGACACACGCTCCGCCTCAGCGATGTGCCCCTGTAGCACCGCACGGCCACCCACGTCACCGCGCAGAGCCATCAGCTCAGGGAACAGGCTGTGGTCGAATAGCACAGGATTACCGCGCTGACCTTGGAACTCGGGCCATACCAGAGGCGCGCGCGTGGTGCGGTAGCGTGCAATGAGTGCTTCAAGTGTGCTGCTCTGCATCGCTGGTTGATCGGCCAGCAAGAACAACGTTGCATCGACGTACGATGGCAGCACAGCCAGTGCGGCCTGCACCGAAGTGCTCTGTCCTTGTGTCCATGCTGGATTCACCACTACCTGCACCGGCCTTTCGCCCAGTGCAGTGCGACAAGCTTCTGCCTGTGCTCCTAATACCACCACCACCGGCCTTGCCGAAGAAGCCAGTGCTGTATCTACCACCTGCGTCAACAGTGTGCCGCTTCCCCACGGAAGCAGCTGCTTCAACTTGCCGAAGCGGGCAGCACCACCGGCGGCGAGCACCACGGCAGCCACATGTACCGGCGTATCACTCATGTTGGATTGCCTCCACAATGCGCACCTGTGCCGCTTTCCAGGCAGGGTAGAGGGCTGCCAGCTGCGAGACCGCCAGCGCAATTGCCCAGCTAACCAGCAGGGCTTGTGGAGGCAGATGGTAGCTGACTGTATAGCCACCGATCTCCTGCACTCCCAGCAGAAAGACGCGCGCTAGAAAAAGACCGAAGAACACGCCGAACAACCCGCCGATGATGCCTATGGCACCGCTTTCTGCCAGGATCATGCGTGCCACTTGGCCACGTGTCATACCCAAGCTGCGCAACCCTCCGATCTCACGTTGGCGCTCGAAAACGTTCATCAGGAGCGTATTGATCACGCCCAGTGCGGCAATGACCACGCCGGTCAGGCCGAGCACGTCGAACAAGGCAAATGCCTGTGCAGCCAGCCTGGTTACCTTGGCGCGGAAGTCGGCTGCTGTCTCTACAGCGATGTGCCGGCTCTTGCCGTAGTGGTCTTCCAAGCGTTTTGCCTCGACACGTGGATCATAGCCTGGTTTGAGGCGCACGATGAACTGATCTACCGTACGTTCACCGAAGTAACGTGCCAGGTCGGCGCGGCTGCCGTTCACCACATAACCCTGACTGGAGAAATCGACCACCACACCCGCTACTTGAAATTGTACCACTCCACGGCGTGTCTCAAGGGCCAGAATGTCCCCCATTTGGAGGGCGTACCGATCAGCCACAGTTGCCGAGACGAGCAGCCGTCCACCCTTAGCGAGCTCCATTAATGCCTGTGTGGAATCTTGGCGTGAATCCTCAAAAACAAAGGAAGCAATGCGGCCGTATGTCTGCGGATCAATGCCGACAAACAGGATGGTGTCCGAGAAAGTACCATGATTTCCGTGACGTGCTGGTTGTACCTGCTGGTACGTGATCGGGCTCACCCCCGCCACAGCTGGGTCGGACAGCAGGCGCATGCCAAACTCTTCACGCATCGGTAACGGAGAACGCACGTAGAGATCACCGCCAATGGCGGTCTGCACCCAATGGTTGATATCCAGCTCAAAGCTATGAGTCATTGTCTGAATACCGATTATCATTGCAATGCCAACCATCAGGGTGCCCACGGTGAGCGCTGTACGGGCCCAAGCACGTCGAATATTGGCAGCGCCCAGCTGGCCCACGCCACCGTAGAATGTCCGCATCACCCAGTGCAGTACCCGTTCTGCCGGGCCTATGGTGATCGGCACCACCAACGTTGCGCCCAATAGCAAAACGAATACGCTGACCATGCCGATAGGCACCTGTACCTCAGGACGGAAAGGGATGCGATAGAGTGCCAGATAGGCGAGCAGCATCAGCAAGCTGCCCCACACCCAGCCAGTGCGGCCCAATGGTGCACCTAGCGGTCGCGCATAGCTGCGCAGTGCTTCCAGCGGCGATATGCTGCGTGCTCGCCAGGCAGGCAAAAGTGCTGAAGTCAACGTCACTCCCAAACCGATTAGCAGCGACCAGGCAAGGCCGTCTAAAGGGATGCGCAATGCCCTGATTTCGGTGTTGGTGACCGTTGCCACAGAGCGGCTTAGACCTTGTGCCAGGAGGACGCCAAATCCGATGCCTGCCAGCGACCCCAGGATGCCCAATATGGCTGCTTCAATCAGCACCAACACGATGATCTGTCGGCGTGTCGTGCCCAGTACCTGCAGCATGCCGATGGCGCGCGTACGCTCGACAATCGTCATCGTGAATGTGTTGTAGATGAGGAAAGCACCCACGAACAAGGCCACAGCACTGAAGAAGCTTAAGCCGGTCTGGTATGAGGCCAGCATGCGGGTGACAATCTGTCCACGTGCTGCTGGATAGAGCACTTGATAGCCATCGCCGAGTATGTTTGCCAAAGTCTCTTTGAGCGCCTCCAGCTTTCGTGGTGCCACCGCGATCTCTGGAGCTGCCAATACATCAACCTGCGTCAATTCACCATGCATGTCCAGCAAGGTCTGCGCTGTCTTGAGGGGTATGATAGCTACGGCACCGTTGTTCTGCAGCCCTGGCCCTGACTTGGCAATCAATCCAACAACGCGGAGCTTTTCCTGACCCGTTGCCGATAGCACAGTGATGTCCTTGCCAAGCGACAATTTTTTGTCTTCGGCGTACTCCTTGACCAGCAAGACAGAGTAAGAGTCGAGCTCGGCAGGCAGGAAGCTGCCTGCCACCAAGTCGTAATCACGCACCTGGCGGTCGTGAGCGGGATCGATGCCAAAGAGGAGCAGGTCATTGGCAGTGTGTGTGCCACCTACGCTGACCTCCAGTCCCCATTTGTCCGCTTCAGAGGCTAACAGGGTGCGACCACTTACCACTGGTAATGCGAGCTGTATCCCAGCTACGCGCCGCACCCGTGGGAGCACCCCATCGGTGAACGATTCACCGATTGCTCCGCTACTGGTGATCATCAAGTCGGCGCTTCCGGCAGCCTCATCGAAAATGTGATGTATAGAAGCCAGCGTACCATCATTGGTCATGGACACAGCCAGCACAACGGCGACTCCTAACATAATTCCCAGTGCAGTGAGCAAAGTGCGAACAGGGCGGCTGCTCAGATTGCGTAATGCAAGAGTGTAGAAGGAGGAGAGTGTGCTGACCATGCGCTGTGTGGTGTGCTCAGGAATGTTGCTGCTCGGGTGTAAGCATCGCATGCTCTTCTGACTCGCGCAGACGGCGCTGGATAGCGCGGATGTCTGCGTTGCGGTCACCTGTGGTGTTTAGCTCTCCCACCACCCGGCCGTCCATCAGGAACACCACCCGGTCGGCGAAGCTTGCAGCACGAGCATCGTGCGTCACCATCACAATGGTCTGATGCAGCTCATCGCACGACCAACGTAGCAGGTGCAAGATCTCCTCGCCTGTTTTGCTGTCCAGGTTGCCGGTCGGCTCGTCGGCCAGCACGATGGCCGGATTGGTGACAAGTGCGCGTGCGATGGCAACACGCTGTTGTTCACCCCCTGATAGCTGGTCGGGCTTATGGTGACGTCTGTCCACCAGACCGACCAACTGGAGCAAGTGATCGATGCGTTCCCGATGGGCATTGGGGTTCTGGCCATCGATCAGCAGAGGCAGGGCAATATTCTCCTCGGCGGAGAGCATGGGGAGCAGGTTGAAGAACTGAAAGATGAAGCCGATATTGCGCCGCCGCACCAGTGTCACCTGGTTATCGTTCAGTTGCGTTAGTCGGTGGCCAGCAAGGGTGATTTCGCCATCGCTAACACTGTCTAGGCCACCCAATAGGTGCAGCAGCGTACTCTTGCCACTGCCCGATGGGCCCATAATGGCGACAAATTCCCCCTTGGCCACAGTGAAATCCACCTCGTGGAGCGCGTGCACCGTGACCTCACCCATGCGGTACTGCTTGCTCACCCGACGTGCTTCCAGGATGGTCATCGCATTTCTGTTGTGCTTTCTCGAGCTTTGGCGGGCACCAAGTCACGGAACTGGCGCGCGTACAGCTGGGCGTAGAGTCCGCCGCGCGCCAATAATTCGTCATGGCGGCCATGTTCCACAATATGTCCGGCATCGAGCACGTAAACGTGATCGGCGTTGCGCACTGTGCTCAGTCGATGGGCAATCACAAAGCTGGTACGTCCACGGAAGAGAATTTCCAGCGCTTGCTGGATAGCGCGCTCAGTACGGGTGTCAATACTGGCTGTCGCCTCATCGAGGATGAGGATGCGCGGATCAGCCAGCACCGCGCGCGCCAGTGCGATCAGCTGGCGCTGTCCCTGGCTGAGCGTGCCGCCTCGCTCGCCGATCTCGGTCTGGTAGCCCGCCGGCAGGCGCATGATGAACTCATGGGCACCGATCAATTGGGCTGCGGCAATCACCTCCTCATCGCTGGCATCCAGCCGACCGTAGCGGATGTTGTCAGCTACCGTTCCGGAGAAGAGAAAGCTATCCTGCGGCACGATGCCCAACTGGCGCCGTAAGCTGGCAACGGTCACCTTGCGAATGTCCAGTCCGTCGATCAAAATACGCCCGGCGGTGACGTCGTAGAAACGTGCCACTAGGTTGACCAGCGTGGTCTTGCCCGCACCAGTTGCTCCGACGATGGCGACTATCTCGCCCGGACGTGCGATCAGGTTAATGTCGTGCAAAACCAATTGGCGCTCGCGACCATCCTGGGGTGCAATATCGTAGGCGAAGTCCACATGCTCGAAGACTACCTCACCTCGGATGGGTGGCATGGGGACGGCGTCAGGCGCGTCGGCCAGCTCGGGCGGCTCGTCGAGTAGGTCAAAAACGCGTTCGCTGGCGGCCAGTGCTGCCTGCAGCAGTGCATACACCGTGCTAATCTGCTGTACCGGGTGGAAGAAGAGCTGCACGTAGCGCAGGAACGAGATCACAATACCAACGCTGGTGGCGCCTGAGATGACTAATGTGCCGCCCATACCAGTGACAATGGCGACAGCGATAGAACTCAGCACGTCCATCGCCGGTGCGAAAGCCGCGGTGATTCCCACAGCACTGACATTGGCAGCGCGGTTGGCGGCATTGATTTCGGCGAAGCGTTGGCGATTGATCTCCTCGCGGCCATAGGCCTGTGCCACACGCACTGCGGCGATATTCTCCTCCAATTCGGCGCTCACATCGCCGATGGTGGTGCGCGCTTTGCGAAAGGCGGAGCGAGCGCGTCGCGCCAGCCCGTTGATAATGAGCAACATCGCTGGGATGACCGTGAAGCTCGCCAGTGCTAGCTGCCAGTTGAGCATCAGCATGGCAATCACAATGGCCAGCATTTGCAACAACCCGCCTGCCATTTGCGCCAGACCATTGGTGAGCAGCTGGTTAAGCACATCTACGTCGTTGGTGAGGCGGCTCATCAAGTCGCCGGCGTCGTGCCGATCGAAGTAGCGCAGTCCCAATGTTTGGATCTTCGCGCAAATTTGCTCCCGCATGTGCGCTAGGACGTGTTGTCCTGTCCAGCCCATGACGTACATCTGTCCGCTCATGCTCCCCATGCCGACCAGGTAAGTTACCAGCAACAGCAACACAATGTGCACCAGGCCAGCACGATCGCCGGCAGCGATAAACTCGTCGATGGCGCGTCCGATCAGGTAGGGCGCCAACGAAAAAGTGACCGCGTTGGTTATCACCAGTACACAGGCAAGCACCAACTGTGGCCAATAAGGCGTGAGAAAACGCATCAGGCGCAGTGCCACCGCGCGCTGGTCAGCCGCGCGTTCTTCTTCGATTTCTACTAACCGTCGAAAGCCACCTCTCGGTCCCATAGTCCTTTACCTTGACCTCATAGCAACTGCGAATGCACGATGGCAGCGTAAATCTCGCTTTCCTCCAGCAGTTGCTCATGCCCGCCGCTAGCAACCAGCCGCCCCGCGTCGAACACCAGGATCAGATCGGCGGAGCGCACCGTGCTGACGCGCTGCGCGATAACGAAGCTGGTACGGCCGTGCATCAGCTGTTCCAATGCCTGCTGGATTTGATATTCCGTCTCGGCATCCACGCTTGAAGTGCTGTCATCCAGGATGAGAATGCGCGGATTCAGCAAGAGAGCGCGCGCAATGGCGATGCGCTGGCGCTGTCCGCCACTCAGCCCCATGCCGCGCTCGCCCACAACAGTTTGATAGCCATCCGGCAAAGCCATGATAAAATCGTGCGCTTGCGCGACGCGCGCCGCAGCAATCACCTCCTCGTCGCTGGCATCTGGCCTACCGTAGGCAATGTTGTCACGGATGGTGCCCGAAAAGAGTACCGTCTCCTGCAAAACGATGCCGATCTGCGAGCGCAGGCTGCTAAGTGTCACATCGCGCACATCGTAGCCGTCAATGGTCACTCGACCGGCGGTGACGTCGTAAAAACGTGGGATCAGGTTGATGACGGTGCTCTTGCCTGAGCCGGTGGCGCCCAAGATGGCCACTGTCTGTCCGGGTTCAACCACAAAGCTAACGTGGCTGAGCGAGTCGTGCTCACTGCCGGCATAGCGGAAGCTGACATCTTCAAAGGCAACGCGCCCGCGGATAGGTGGCAGGATAATCGCGCCCGGACGCTCGGTCACCTCGGGTTGGGTGTCCAGAATTTCGAACACACGGCGCGCACTGGCAGCGGCGCGTGCCGTCATAGCGCCCAGCATGCCAACCATCAACAGCGGGAACATCAGGTAGTTGAGATAGGTGATAAAGGCGGCCAATTCACCCAAGCTGAGCTGTTTGCTGATCACCATCTCGCCACCCATCCACACGATCCCACCAGTGCCCAAGTTGAAGACGAAGAAGACCAGTGGGAAGCTGGTGCTGAATAGGCGCAACGCACGCACATTAAGGTTGAGATATTCCAGATTGGCCGCCCGAAAGCGGGTCAGTTCGAACTCCTCCCGCACAAATGCCTTGACCACACGGATGCCGGCCAGATTCTCCTGCAGGATGGTGTTGAGGCGACCCAGCTTTGCCTGTGCCTGCTCGAACAGGGGACGGATGAAGCCGATGAGTCGCAGCAGTACAGCCAATACCACAGGCACCGTGGCCAGCGTCAGCAGCGCCAACTGCCAGTTCATCCACAGCAGCAGTGCAGCACTGCCGAATAGCATGAGGAGCGCATTGATGAACTGAAACAACCCCATTCCGGTAAACTGACGTACCATCTCGACATCGCTAGTCAGGCGCGTCAACAGCTGGCCAGTCTGTGCGCGATCGTGGTAGCTGAAGCTGAGTCGCTGGATCTGGTCGTATAACATATTGCGGACGTCGAAAGCGACGTTTTGCGAAGCTTTCTCTGACCAGAAGCCCTGCGCGAAATTGAACACACCGCGCATGGCGGCCAAGCCGACCAGCACCAACGCTCCCCACAGCACAATGGAGAGATGGCCGCCCTGAATGCCGTCATCAATGATGCGGCGAATGATCTGCGGCAATACCAGGTTGGCTGCCGTGACCATCAGGAG
>Ga0123519_10007784_pt1 | contig 16497 bp, 6 predicted proteins | sample YelNatPaOPRAMG02_FD_87396 | JGI IMG/M metagenome (GOLD analysis project Ga0123519, IMG submission 87396) | Hot spring microbial communities from Yellowstone National Park - Yellowstone National Park OP-RAMG-02 (version 2) | ecosystem: Environmental > Aquatic > Thermal springs > Hot (42-90C) ...
ATTGCGAAGGGTTCCGTTTCGTCCGATGAACGCCAATCTGTCCGTTTCGAATTCAAACGCTCTGTCGGAGGTTTCGGACATGACGCAAAGATGTCCCGCCCAGACCTGCATATCCTCGGGGGATCGTCGCCTTCTCCACGCCATAAGAGCGGAGTATTCCGGTACGGCTTCGGTTTGCACAAAGAGCTTAACGAATGCCGGGTGGGAGATATCGCCACTATGAGTGGTCATCGCGAGCTCGAGATAACTGGTAAGCTCAATCGAGCGTTTTCGCAGCGAGCGATTGTACAGTGAGATACAGCGAATCTCCGCATTGTCCTCGGGTGATACGATGACTTCCATATTCGATTCGATCCCCGCCTCGCGACATCTGATTTCCGCCTTTTCATTGGAGAAGATCACCGTGTATTTTTTCTCTGCGGATTGAATGGGATGATGCGAGAGGGACCATTCGCTACCCGAATCGATATCGCGAAGGTATACGAAGGAGCCGTAGTTATCTCGTGTCGTATCCGAACGCCATCGCGTAATGTCGATATCCCTCCATCGGCTGTATCCGCCTCCGGCATGGGTGAGCATTAGCGAGTATTCCTTGTTCGCCAATAGCAGAGTCTTCGGAGCCACCGTGTTGGTTATTTCGAGCCTTCCCATGCCGGAAACGGGGGGAATGGGAGTTAACCGAGGCGGCGGCGCTTCGCGAGCGTAATCCTTCACGACGGGAGGATGGACGGGTATCCTTTCATAAAGCAGGGACTCCACCGCCTTGACACGAGGGTCGGAGTGAAAACGCTTCTGAATGATATTGTTATTCAACACGTTGTCTATGGACAACAGGATCATTCCCTGGTGGTGCGCCATATAGGTGTAGACGATCACACCTCGCTCCCCTCGCGAGCTGGATTGTCTGGTGTAATCGATCGCTTCGAAGTATCCGTACCTGCTTCTTTGTCCGAGCCGTCCGAGTTTTTCCAGCCGACGCAGATTCCGATACGCCAAGGAGGGGTGTATCATCAATGCCAGTGCGGTGGCGTAGGGCGCCACCACCAAATCCTCCTCCAAACCCCGTTTCAACCCCAAGCCAGGAACGCCGAACGCGCGATACTGGTAGGTTTGATGCGAATCGAGGGCGCTGTACGCCGCTTCGGAAATGCCCCATGGGATTCCCCTTCTCCGGGAATACTCGATCTGCAATTGAACCGCAGTGACGCAGGCTTGATCGATGAGCGAGTTCTCAAAGCGTTTCATCATCAACACGGGCATAAGGTATTCGAACATCGTCCCGCTCCAGGAGAGGAGGGGCCGTTTTCCAAACGCGAGACCATATGGGCGCCCCAAAGCCCACCAATGTTCCGCAGGCGCCTGACCCGAGGCGATGGCGGTCAGGCTTCCCAAACGCGCCTCACTTGCCAGGAGGTCGTAGAAGGAGTTGTCCATTCGCCGGTCGGTCACATTGTATCCGGTGTGAAACACGCGTCTTTCAGGGTCGTACAGATAATCCATATGGATGTTCATAGCCAAATCATCCAGGGACTGAATGAGATTATTCCCTGTTTCCAACAGCTTTATCGCTTCCAAACGGGCTGCGTCCGCCAATTGTGCAAGTCGATTTAACCACTCTTTCAGGGGTTCGGGAAGGTTCAGGGTATCCATTCGTGAATGAACGGCGAGAAAGGATGACAGCCCCGGCACCGCGCCTATTGCGATATTGCGCAGACTCGGACAACTTGATAGGGCTTGTCTTCGCCATTCATGCGCCTCCTGACCTAGCGGAAGAAGGCTTACTTGCATGGGAGGCACGAGCATCTGCGCCCAGGCAAGGTATTTGTTGATGAGCTCATCCCATTGCTTGGCGTGATAAAAGATCATGGAAGCCCATTCGCAACAGGATGCGTCCATTCCAGGGGTGTCACAAACATCATTTTTCGTGACAAGAGAGAGCTTAAGGACGTTCCTGAGTTTTTTAATTTGCCCGGGGAAGGATTCCGGAATATGGGACAGCAGTTTACCAAGTTCCGAGTATAACGTATCGCAATGTGGCTCGTGTTTTCTGGCGCTCTCCATGGCCAGCCCGAGGACGGCGTGTGTGTCGGCCAATCCTCTCAACGCCTTCGCATCGATCAAGGGGGCGTCCATCATATCCATGATGGCGTGTTCCAACGTCCACAAGGAGGCTTGCAGATTCCCGCTGTCCACCATGGAGATGTAGGCGGGCTGCAGGGGTTCGAGGGTGGAGATGTCGTACCAGTTCAAAAGATGCCCCTCGAATTTTTCCAGTTTCTGCAGGGTTTGAACCGTGTTCAAACATCTGTGAATGGTCGCCTCGATGGTCTCATAACCGAAATCGTACGCAGCGGCGCAAGAGAGAAGATACAAGCCTATGTTCGTGGGGGATGTGCGTCTGGCGATTTCCCGCGTCATGAACTCCTGATAATTGTCGGGCGGCAACCAATGGGTGGATTCCGTGACAAACTGATCGAAAAACCTCCAAGTTTGGCGAGCCGTCAAACGTAAATGTCGCTGTTCCGTCGAAGTGAGCGGAATCTGCATCCTGAGTTTGCGCGGTTGATTTAGTAACGCCACGACTCCAGGGGCGATCAGCCATAAAACGATGAAAATCCAACTGTACGCGATCGTTTGGGGGGCGAAAGCCGCGACGAGAAAGGCTATCCCCACGGAGAACGCGGATTGCCATAACAGGCGGAGAACGAACTCGTTATTGCTATCTTTCGCCTTTCGATGGGCCTCCGCAGCGGTCTGCCATTCCAAAAGATGCTTGTGGCTCACCCACTTTCTGTATGCGACGCGCGTGATTGCATCCAACGATAAGGAGGCTTGATGCGGGTTTAATGAGATGTTTATCGTGGCACGGAGGAGACTGTCGAGATATTCCCGTATATGAACGGGATTTCCCGATACAAGCGCCAATATCATGTCCAATAATTTGAGAATGAACGGCATGAAAAAGACGCAGGATATCAACAGGGTGATCCACCATAACGACGGAAAAGCCATCCAGCCAACAATCAAAGATGCAAGCAGGAAGACAGGAAGCAGACTCCGCCGTAAATTGTCCAGAATCTTCCATTTGTTAATGATGGAAATCGGGTACGCCGGTTTTGGATGATATCCTTTCGGAGGGTTGGATTTTAGCCAATCCGCAATCTGCCAGTCTCCTCGGATCCAGCGATGCTGGCGAATGCAGTAAGACAGATAGTTTTGCGGAAACAGATCAAAAAGCTCGATATCGCTCGCGAAACCCACTCTGGCGTAGATTCCTTCAATCAGATCATGGCTAAGCAGATGGGAATCCGGGAAACGCCCTTCAAGGATTGTGTGAAACGCACGGAGATCGTATATCCCTTTCCCATGATAGGAACCCTCTCCGGAGAGGTCTTGATAGATGTCGGAAATCACATGCGTATAGGGATCGACGCCTCTGGCATCCGTAAAGATGGAGCTGAAAAATGTCGAGGTGGCGCTTGGCAAACTGGAAGAGACCAATGGCTGAAGGATGGAGTAGCCTCGGTCGAGTTTGAGCTTTTCCTCATTCAAGCGAGGACAATTCAAAGGATGCGCAAGCGTTTCGATCATCCTCTTGGCGGTGTCGCAAGGGAGTTGCGTGTCGGAATCCAATGTGATCACAAAACGAATGTTGCGCAACCTCTCCGGATCGCCTGTTCGTAAAAGATAATCCAGTTCCTTGCCGCCTTCTCCGACCAGGAATCGGTTTAACTGCTCCAACTTTCCCCTCTTGCGTTCCCAGCCCATCCAGCGGTTTTCGCTAGGGCACCACGTTCTGTCACGATGGAAAAGGAAAAAAGCGCCCTCGCCATATTTTTCGTTAAGCTCCTCAATTCCGTGGATCGCCAGATCTAGCCGCTCTTCGTCATAAGGCATCTGCATTGAAGGAGCATCCACGAAATCGCTAAAGAGTGAAAAGAGTATGTTTTCATCTCTATTCGCCAGATACCTGATTTCAAGCCTTTCTATCTCCTCTTTAATCGCTTCAGGGCTTGATAGCAGGGTCGGCACCACCACAAGGGTTTTGAATTCAGATGGGATCCCGGACTTGAAATCCATTCTCGGAAGTGGCTGCGGGGGTAATAGATGCGTGAACAGATAATTCGCCAACTGCACTGCGATTTCGGACGCGGGCGGGATAAGCAGAAGAGTTAGCAGCGCGGGGAGAACCCGTGACTCCGAACTGGAAAAAAGTTTGAGGATTGGAAATGCGAGCGTTAGCAAAGTCAATAACGTGATGGAGGATATATAGGACAAACCCGGACGGCTTGTTATTTTTCGGCGTATGCTTTCCATCAAGGGCGGATGGTAGCCGAGACGATGTTCCAGTTCGATTCTTCCCTTGTCTATGAGGTAATACCCGACATGACGCGTGACATCATCCGTTCCCTCGTCCGCCAATTCCAACGCTCTCATCGCCACTTCGTCTTCGGTTAAGCCCGTGCGCCGCGAAATGGTTTCGATCACATGCCGATATTGATCCCGTGTGTGGAAATTCATTTTGGAATAGACGGAGGCGGGATCCGTCCATAGCACGGCATCCACCCGACAAAGGTTTTCGAACACATTTCGCCAATCCAATTGCGAAAGTTGCCGCAGGCTTGTGATGCTGTTCGCAAGAGAGACCTGTTCCAGTGTCTGCTTGCGTTGCTCTTCGCGAATCGCATCCGCCAATGGCATATTTAGCTTCCGCTCCAACCAAGTGCGTACGGGGTTGAGAGCGTTCTCCTCGTCAAAGAGTCTGCTTGCAAGCTCGTCAGCGAAATAGGGGGAGGGGTTGGGATGCTCATGCGCCAATTCCGCAAGGATATCCAAAAGATAGTCGGGATCGTTTCGCACGGCGTTTAGGAGACGGTTCGACCAAAAATCCGCCATCTCCCGCTCCCATAATCTTCGATTTACATCCACAGCCAAATAATGGATGCATTCCACCAAACTCAATCGAAGCATCAAGGGGATTGCCCATAGCTCCCCCATCGTTAATGTGGCGTTGTGTTGCTCGGAGCGGTAGGATTGGTAAGACTGGATGAAATTGGTGATGATGTCCCGATCCAATCGTCCGTCCGTGTTGGAAACCATCTCGAAGGCGATAGCGTAAATACGAGGCAGTCCGCTTAGGGCGCCTTGGTTGATCACGGGTAGTTCGTAATAGTATTTCCTCGGCAGATTCCGTTTGATATCGTCTATGTGACTCAGGACGATATACATATTATCCAGCAGCCATTCCGCCGCCAGAGGCAACGTTTGCTCAATCTTCGCCGTTTCCGCCAAGTTGGCGCGAATCTCTCTGAGCAGAGCTTCGCTAACGCGCAGTTTTCCGAGGAGAAACTGCCCGTGACTCTTCGCGGAAGAGACGGAGTGAATAGCGGCTGCCAGCCTGCCAGCCTGCCAATGGAGCTTTTCCACCGTTAAAGGCTCTTCACGGAGAAACGGTCTCTGCGTTGGAGACGGGAACTCCTTGATGTTTGGATGCAGGAACGTGATGCCCGCCGCCCCGCCGGGGGATTCCTTGATGATCCGGTTGATTTTACTTAACTCATCTTGGTTCGCCTTGATGACAATGGCGGATTCATTATGCAGAATCCATTTTTTATAGTTGTTCAAAAGCTCCTGGTCCACGCCAAGATCGATCAGGGAGAAGATAATCCAACCCGCCAAAGCGCCCAGAGGTGGGAAGAGCCATTCTATGTCATACGGAGGGTTATATCCAAGGGAGCTGATTAGCGGTCGATGAATATGGGCGAAAAAGAGTGCGCCTATCAATCCGAAACCTAATCCGATCAATGCTGCATACCATGGAGACAGCGTGTAATTATCCACACTGACACTCTTGTCGGCTTTGTGAAACACGCCAGCCGATTTGATATAACCGGATCTTCTTACACGCTGCAGGCATTCGCCCGCTTCCTGTGGGTTACGAAAAATACAAACGTATACGCTACGTCCATGAAGGAAATTTTTGAAATATTGGAAGCACCATTGTATTTTTTGCATGATCATACCGTTCACTACTCCTTGAGGTGATCGCGCCATTTGCATTTCAGAGCCGAAATTTTCTCCCCTCTGTATTCCGTATCGACTGAATGAAACTGGCAATTCACCGCGTTGGCGCACGTTATGCGAATCGTATCGCTTCCGGATGCATCAGTCGTAGGCGCATGAGCCTTGCATTCGTGGAGGAACGGATTATGCAGTCTATGCTACATATCGGTTGTGAAAATAAGCAACACCAAGTGTGATTTACTTCAGTGGATAAGTTTCCCGTGTCATCCAGATCAATTTTCCGATTGGATATGAGATAGACAGCATGCAAGAGAGCCTAGGACCGGACGCCTATCACCTGTTTTGGAAATTCTAAAAACAGTTGGCGGGAATATCCGCGAGCGTGAAATGAGCGAAATGAGTGTCATGTTTCATGTTTGCAATTCCCTCTGCGTAATGGCGAAGAAACATCCGTCCACACTCTTTTTACAATCCGCCTCCTCATGGGAGATGATGATTTCGTGATTACCTCCATCTATTAATACGGATGAATCCCAATTGTTTCATCATCCGTATAAAGGGATGTCGGAATGGGATGAGGATTGCGGCGATGCATTTAAGGAGCCGGGGGTGGTTTTTTTTCGTAAGGCAATTGACAATCCCCTGCAATTGTGTTAATCTTCTTCACGACTATGTTGGAATTGCAGGGGATGTGACAGGGTGAGTATTGAATTGAGTATGCATTAAGCATTGCTTTGCTTTTGCCACGCCCTTAGTCGCTCCAACTCCAAGGCGATGGATGGCGCCGGTATTTCCGTCAGCGCAGCGATTTTTTCCAGAACGCGCGCAAGCTGTCGTTCCGAGGTCTCGCTTGGGTTGTCGCCGTACAGTTCGTCCATCACATCGCTCAGAGCGTAAAGAATATCCGTGAGGTATCGCGCTCGCATTTGCGGAAGTTGTCTCATGGACATGGCGTTATAAGAGCGGGAGACATATTCGAATATCCCGTCCCAGGAATGAGCGGTATCCGATTTTATATCGCTTCTTTTATAGGTGGCGGTTTGCATGCTGGCGACGCGCCTCTCTCGTTCCTTGGCTCGGTTCCAGTCTTCCAGGGTGGAGCCTTCGATCACGCGAAACTTCATAGTTTTTCCGAATGTGCGCGCGAGAGATGTTTCTATGGTATTTTTATAATCGGTGTTTGTGAGTTGGGCGGGATTATTCAAATTTTCGCTGTTAATGCCGATAATAAGAGTATCCTCTTCCATTGTGATGGGAACGGTCTGTTCCAATGTCTCCCAGAGGGAGATATTGTTCGTTTTATCTTTGACGAGATCTACCGTCCGATTCCAGAGATCCGATAGAGAGTTGTTTTGCATTGCCATGGAATGAGACTCCTTTTTGGGATGAGAGGATGGATAACTACTTATGAGGATTATACTGTCCTTGATAAATCAAGTCAAGGGATACGCAGTTTCGGGTTCATTACCCCATGCAGGGAGGATTATTGAATGAGACGATTGTATCTGTCTGGAATCTTTACGGCGGTGCTTTGCTTCATCGTATTGGGAGCTGTTCGGGCGCAACAGGTTACGCCCGCCAATCCCGTCGCTCCGGCGAATCTCAATCAGGACAATACTCCGATATCATTGGTTTCCGGCGAAGAGAATTTCGACCCCAATCAGCCCATCAAAGGAAATTTTCAACTCTCCGTAAACGTCACCTCGGATGCAGGCGTGGAACAGGACCTGTCCGGCGTGTTTCTAACGGACCCTTCAGGCAGCATCCAGATGAAGCTAATCGGAATGGTCCCTTTAAAGGGATTAACGCCCGCAATGGCTGCGGATAAGATCGCCGCGCTTTTGAAGCCCTACATCAAAAACCCTCAGGTGAATGTGGCGATCGTTTCGGTGCCGCATTCCGTTGTGTTTTTTAGCGGGGCGGTCCTTAGAGCCGGTTCCGCTCCGGTGGGGGAGCACACGTCTCTGGCGGAACTGCTTACCGTGGTGGGTTTTTCGGACAATGCGGATCTAAGTCATGTGCGAATTATCCGTTTGGACCCCCAGGGAAATCGGGTCACCACCACCTATAACCTGTTAAAATGGTTGAAACCGGAACCGGGGCAGACACCCGACGATTCCCAAAATCCGATCCTTGAGGACAAGGACTTCATCTACGTTCCGATGGAAGCCTTGCCAGGCACGGGCCTCGTCACGGTGGAGGGAGATGTCCAAAAACCCGGCGTGGTTCCGCTTCGCGCCGGCGTTCCAATGACCCTGCGGGAGGTGCTCTCCATGGCGGGCGGTTTGGACCCCACCGCCGACAGAAGGATGATTACCATCCGACGCTATGGCGTGAGCAAGGAGATGGTGGTGGATTACGACAAGGCCGAAGCGAACAATCCCTTGGATAATATCACAATGGATCCCGATGATGTGGTGTACGTTCAGAAATTGGGCGAGAACCAGTTCGTGAACCTCAATGGGGCTTTCATCAAACCTGGCAAACTACCCTACAACCACAAGGAGACCTTGACGGAAGCGATCGCGGAGGCGGGTGGATTGACTCCATTGGCAAAGGAGAAGGACGGAAGGATATTCCGTCATATTGATGGCAACGATCCGACCAAGACCCAGATTATCGCGTTCAACTACTCCGACATACGCAACAACAAACAACCGGATATCATGCTCGAACCTGGCGATACGGTGGAAATTCCAACCGGCATGGGACCAAAACCCGCCATGACGCCGTTGGAGTTAACAAGCTCCTTGCTTAGCATCGCGCTTATCATCGACAGATTATTCAGCAGAAATCCGTATTATTGATATTGCTGTGACATTCGCCTCGTTGAGCCGCCCTGTATTGGGCGGCTCTTTTCCTTCTCTCCTGGCGATCCCCTGCCGTATCATTCATCCCAATCTCCCTCGAAAAAAAAACGTTTATCGGGTACGATATAAGTTGGTGAATTTTCGATTCCCACCGTACAATTAACAAGGAGGACTCACCTTCATGAGTAGCACGAAACGCGTTTGGCTCTTCCACGAGGGCGACGCGAAGATGAAAGACTTATTAGGCGGCAAAGGCGCCAATCTTGCAGAAATGACGAACCTCGGATTGCCCGTGCCACCGGGTTTTACGATCACGACTGCAGTCTGCAACGAGTACTACGCCAACGATAAAAAACTGCCGCAGGGTTTAATGGATGAAATCAAAATAGCTCTGAAGCATGTTGAAGACAATATGGGCAAAAAGCTGGGGGATCCCGACAACCCTCTTCTCGTTTCCGTTCGTTCCGGCGCAAAATTCTCCATGCCGGGCATGATGGATACAATCCTCAACCTTGGGTTGAATGAGAAGTCGGTTCAAGGGTTGATCAAACAGACCCGAAATGAAAGATTCGCCTATGATGCGTATCGACGCTTCATCATGATGTTCTCGAACATCGTTATGGAGGTGGATCGCCGCAAGTTCGAGGCTATCTTCGACGATTACAAAGCCAAACTCGGCGTCAAGCAGGACACCGAGGTTGACGCAAACACCCTCAAATCCGTCTGCGACGACTTTCTCGCTCTTTACTTGAAAGAGACTGGATCCGCGTTCCCGAGCGATCCCATGGTTCAATTGCAAATGGCGATTGAAGCCGTATTTCGCTCCTGGATGAACGATCGCGCCATCGTTTATCGCAACCGCGAGAAAATACCGCACGATCTTGGCACCGCCGTCAACGTTCAATCCATGGTCTTTGGCAACATGGGGGATGACTCCGGCACAGGCGTCGCATTCTCTCGCGACATGGCTACGGGTGAAAACGTGATATATGGCGAATATCTGATGAACGCTCAAGGAGAGGACGTAGTCGCCGGCGTTCGAACTCCAATGCCCATCTCCGCGTTGAAGGATCAGAACCCCGCTATCTACAAGCAGTTCGAGGACATCGCGAAAAAACTGGAGCAGCATTACACCGATGCAATGGACCTGGAGTTCACCATCGAAAAGAATCGTCTCTTTATCCTCCAGTGCCGCGTTGGAAAGCGAACCGCCGGGGCTGCGGTGAAGATTGCGGTGGATATGGCTAACGAGGGCTTGATCACCAGGAACGAAGCGATCCATCGCGTCAAACCATCCGATCTGGACCAACTGCTTCATCCCCATATAGATCCCAAGGCGAAACTCGATGTGCTCACAAAGGGATTGCCCGCATCTCCGGGGGCGGCGTTCGGCATGATCGTGTTTGATTCCGCCGATGCGGCGATCAAAGGTCTGACCAATCCCGTGATTCTCGTCCGCCCCGAGACCAACCCGGATGATATTCGCGGGATGGTCGCCTCCAAAGGCGTGCTGACCGCTCGCGGCGGTATGACATCGCATGCTGCGGTTGTGGCGAGAGGTTTTGGCTTGCCGTGCGTCGCCGGTTGCGAAAGCCTGGTGATTGACGAATCCGCCAAGACGATGACTGCGGGCGATGTCGTTCTTAAGGAGGGGGATTACATCTCCATCGATGGTTCCACCGGAAGAGTGATCCTCGGCAAGGCTCCGTTAATCGAAGCTGAGATCACGGCTGAATTCAAGACCCTCCTGGAATGGGCGGACTCCGTGCGCAAGCTTGGGGTTCGAGCCAACGCAGACAATCCCAAGGACGCTAAAAACGCATTCGATTTCGGCGCTGAGGGCATCGGGCTGTGTCGAACCGAGCATATGTTCTTCGAGAAGGATCGTTTGCCGATCGTTCAGGATATGATTCTCAGCGAAACCGAGGCGGATCGCCGCGTTGCGTTGAATAAACTTCTTCCCGTGCAGCAAGGAGACTTCGAGGGAATCTTCGAGGCGATGCAGGGGAAGCCGGTCACCATCCGCTTGATTGACCCGCCATTGCATGAATTCCTGCCGAAATATGAGGATGTTCTCGCACGCATCGTGGATCTCAAGGCTCGGGGAGTGGCTCCGGGATGCCCGGCTTACGAACTGCTGGAAAAACAAGAGACCTTGCTGGAAGCCATTGAGGGTATGCGCGAGCAGAACCCAATGCTCGGTTTACGCGGGTGTCGACTCTCCATCATATTCCCCGAGATCGTGGAGATGCAGGTGAGAGCCATCTTCCAGGCGGCGGTGAAAGTCGCCAAAACCGGGATGGAAGTCCATCCGGAGATCATGATCCCGCTGGTTTCTCATGTCAATGAACTTAAGCTCCTGAGGGACAAGCTGGAAGGAGTGGCAAAACAGGTGTTGGCGGAGCAGGGGGTGACGATGGACTACAAGTTCGGAACCATGATCGAAATTCCGCGCGCCGCGCTCACTTCCGACGAGATCGCCGAATACGCCGAGTTCTTCAGCTTCGGAACCAACGATCTCACTCAGACCACCTTTGGCTTCTCCCGAGACGACGCCGAGGGCAAGTTCCTCCAGAAGTATATCTCCATGAAGCTTCTGCCCGTAAACCCGTTCGAGTCTTTGGATGAGAAAGGCGTGGGCAAGCTGATGAAGATCGCAGTTTCGCAGGCAAAGGAGGTCCGTCCCAACATCAAGCTCGGTATCTGCGGCGAGCATGGCGGCGATCCCGCTTCCATCACTTTCTGTCACAAGATCGGTTTGAACTACGTTTCCTGTTCGCCATTCCGCGTGCCGATCGCGCGATTGGCTGCGGCTCAAGCGAGCATCGAAAGCGTGGAGGAGAAGGACAAGTAATTCCCTGATCCGCACAATAAACCCCCGCTCGAAACTCCATGTTCGAACGGGGGTTTTTTACGATGGCATATGTTTATCTCGCAGGGAGGAAGTGGAACCACTCCACGTTTATGAGATATCCGGCGCCTCCCGTGAATTTGAGATACAGATCGTGCACCCCTTTGACAAACTTGACGGGCGCCCGCAAATCCACCCACTTCTGCCAATCGCCGGTGGAGGCGACCTTGCATACGCCCAACAGCGGCCCGTGAAGCGCGTCGAGGTGAATCTCGATGCTCCCGCCGGTTCCCAACGCCGCCGCCACCCGAAAACTAACCGCGCTCGCCCCCTTCCCGAAGTTAAGCTGACCGTACTCTAGCCACGAGCCATTGCTGATGAACCCCACGCAGGAGCCGTCGGTGGATGGTGCGTTCCGGGTGTCGTGGTTGTGATCGTAATCACACGCGAACACCCGCATGAAGGCGTCCTTGCCTATGCGAGCGTAATTCATGCGCAAAGGAGAGGAGGGGGTCCCCTCCACGCCGTCCTCGGTCATGGCGGTTATCCGATAGTAATAGGCTCCGTGCAGCGTCTCTCCGTCGAAATCGCCATCCAAATCCTTGAACTCCGTCGTGTCGCCCGCCACATAGGTCACGTAATTCGCCCTTCCAGGCTGAAAAACGGGCGATGTCGAGCGGTATATCCGATACCAAAACGCCCCTTTGACGGGGTTCCAGACGAAGCCTCCCTCCTTCCGTCTTAAGCCTGTCACCTTTTCGGGGATGCGGGTTTCCGGCGCTGGATCGAGGATGATGGAGGCGCAAAGGGAGGGCGCGGTGACGGGATAGCGCCCCGTTTCCACTCCGTCGGATGCCATGATGTAATACTCCAAACCCGCGCTCCCTATCATCGAACCCGGAATCGTTACGGCGAAGATCGATTTGCAACGTCGAGCCATTCGGATCGTGCGCCATCGTCTCTCGCCGAAATGACGATACGCGAAAAGCGCGTGAACGCTCCCGTAGGTGCGGTCCGAAAGTATCCTCGCCTCGATGCTCGCATTCTGTCGCAATCCGCACGATGTCGGAGGCGAGATGACGATAACGCGAGGGGGGATATCCGACTTCCGCCCCGCGTGGGTGCTGGAGGGAAGGGACATCGGACTAAGCCCGCCGCTAACGGCGCACCGCACCCGGTATGTTTGATAACCGCCGGTATCGTCGTGATAACTGGTCGTTGAGGGCGGCAGACGCTTGCGGGTGATTCGCTTTCCATCCCGATAGACGAAGAAACCCAAGGCGTCTCGAGGCTCCTCGTTTTTCCAGGTGATCATCGCCCCGGAAAGGTCCCCTCTGGCGCGGACATGAGAGGGCGCCTTGATATCTTGCTCCTCCCGCAATTGCGTCACGCGCGGAAGGTATCGGAGTTGCACATATCTGTTCTCCGCGCTGACCACGTTGCCAAGGGAGGAGATGTCGATCACCCTGTGCGTGAAGTCATGCACCCACCTCCGGAACGCTCCAGGCATTGCATTCCACGGGGTGTTCTCGAAATTCTGATCCAGCTCGTCGTAGGCCTCCACCGCATCGATGCGATCTCGGAGAAGTTCCAGTCGGAAGCGATCTCCGGGGTCCTTCGCCTGGGCGATGCATCGGTCAATGACCCGAAGCTGCGCCTTGGCTTTGTCGATATCCTTGGAGCGGTTCGCGTTGGTGAATTTTGCGGTCACCTCGCACTCGCTCGCTCCGGTTGCGAAGGCTTCGTTCTGATTGATGATGGGAGTGATGAACGGCGCCGCTTTCGCTCCGTAATCCGCTTTGGCGTAATCCGAATAGACCGTTTCCGACGATGCGAGATGGTCGTGAATATCCCACGGAGCCTGGGCGATGTATTCGATCTTCGCGTCCACCGCGTCCGTCAACCGCCAAGTCAGTGTCTGAAAGCCTGTCATGTTTGGGGCGCGGCGCTGATACGCTGCGATCGTGTCCGAAAGGTTCATGTTGTAGGGATAGTAGTAGAGCGAACTGTCGCCGTCTCTCTCCATCCACGGGCATCCCCAATACTGGTGCGGCTCGTAGATGGCGCCGCTCTCGAAACCGGCGGAGTAGGGGGAGATCGGCGCCACGATGACATCGGCGGGCAGAGCGTCGACCAACCCCTTGCTCAGCCCCCATCCTGAAACGGCGATCTTGATTTGCGGCGCCTTCTTTTTGAACTCCGCATACATCTCGTTGAAAATCCGATGCCACTGCTCCGAATTCGGCCGCCCCTCGGCGAGATAGCAGATGAAGTAATCCAAATGAGGATAATCATGAATGATCTGGTCGGTGCGAGCCTTCACGATGCTCGGGTCATCCACCTTGGCGTTGTAGACGAGGGGGAGGGTGTCGATATCGATTCCCAACGCGATCCTCACCCCCCGCGTATGGGCGTAAGCGATCACCCTTTGCAAAAGCGAGACGCCCTTGCGGAAAGTTTGCCAGTTGCTTAATCCGCTGTTATGAAGCGTGCAGTCCGAGCCGGCGTCGTAATCGTCGAAAAGATCCCCCGCGCCGAAACGATACTTGCGCACCTTCCACCCCGGCATGTTCCAACCGTGCCCCGTGGCGGCGGTCGCCATCCACACCCGGCTGAGGATTCCGTGCCACTCCCAGTCGCTGAACATCTCGTCGTGACCGCCGTCGCCCGTGTAGTTATGCAGGTTCAGGAGGTTCATGCGCATCTTCGCCATCTGGTCGATCACGTACTTGTAATCGCGGAAGGAGTAGGATGTGGCGGATTGGGGAAAATTGGTCCAAGGTAGCACCCCGCGCACCGTTTGCCCCGGCGTGACGCTCTCATTCACCTTTGGAATGAAAAGTGGGATTTTTTTGACAGGCATTACATCCCCCGCGAAGGAGAAGCTCACTCCGTAAAAATCGGTGAGCAGTCCGTAAACTCCGTAAAGCGTCCCCGTCGGACTGCCGCCGCTGATTACTAGAATCCCCGGTCTCCCGGAAAAACTTTTTAACAGATATCCCTGACTTCCGAGGGAATCAAGTGCGTTCAACTCACCTTTGCGATGGAGTTGGGCGACATAGCGGTTGGTGGATATCCCGCCGATTAGGAACGTCGGGGTATCCATCGGACCAGAGCCTCGCCGAATCGGTATCGCCTGTCCCGTTCGCTCAAAAAGATAGCGCGCCAACTCTCTGGCGGCGTATATTTCCATATCCGTAGCGTGCGAACCTATGACGATTTGAGCGTGGGAAACTGTCTGTGAGGCGTTCGCTCCGACGCAGAAAGATGGAAATATCAGGAAGAGAACACATGGAGACAAGAGGGCAATGCGGGTGGTAATGTTCGACAACAATCGCCTGGATGGATTCATGAAGGTTCCCCCCAATGATATGATGATGGACAACGTTCCGATGCGAATAGTATAGTTCAAAATGCGTTTGATTGAGAAATCACGGAACTCTCACGCTCGTAAAATCGCATCATCCGACATTGGCGTTGAAAATTGGCATGTCCTCTGTGCAAAGGGAGCGCAAGCCCTTTTTTGCGGATGCGGGAATATTCGGGGCGATTGAGTCAGGAAGATGGGATCGCGCCAAGATCGGGGGAGGGGTGCGGAAACTGATATCGTTCGCTCCAATTTATCCGCTGGAGCTCATCCCCGAATGAGCGCACATGATAAGAGCCCCATGGCGAACGCCATGGGGCTTATCGTTGATTGACGAGGTTTGATTTAGAACGGGCTGAAGGTCGCCTGGAAGTCGTTACCGTTTCCAAGGGCTCCTGTTCCCGCAGCGTTTCCGCCCCACATGTAGGGACATTTATCCTGCTGACAGTTCGTGCCGTTGGCGGTTGGGGCTTGGTTGGAAACCGCTTGATAGGGGATGCCTCCGGTGGAAACCTGAGAACCCATCAGCAGTTTGGCGTGGCCGTCCGCCATGAGGAAATTGCCACCGTTGTCATGTCGTCCGGGTCCCCACCACCATTGCGAGGGCCTTCCTCCCCCGTTTCCGAAGGTGTAGGTCGCCCAAGTGGTGTAGCCTGGCCCACCTGGATCGCCGCCGTTGCCCTGCATCGAGTAATCGGCCAAGCCGTTTCCGAACGGATAGGTTGTAATGCCGGTCAACTCGAAAAGGAGTACCGTGGACGCCGGGGCTTGGAGGCTCGAATCGGTGCTAGAGTTGCTGAACCATATGGGGTCGAGGTTCACGTTATAGCCGTAGGAGTTGGTCTGCCCGCCTTGCCAAGGTGAGTTCAAATCGTCGGGACATTTGAAAACGGCGTTATCCTTGACATACGGGTAAATTCTTGTGGCCCAACCTAGCCCGTTCGCACCGTCCGACGGCATGAACGATTCGTCGTAATCTTGCGTGTACTGCATGATGCCGAGACCGATCTGGTTCATGTTGGACAAACAGGATATTTGCCTCGCCTTCTCTCTTGCCTGGGCAAAGACCGGGAAAAGGATCGCCGCGAGGATCGCAATTATCGCGATAACAACGAGCAATTCAATTAAAGTGAACCCTTTCCTCAGGGATTTGGGTGTGTGCAATGCTGAAATCATTTTTACCATTCCTTTCTGAGTTACCTCACAATTTAAACAGTAGGATACTCGCAGTGGCTTCGTATCCTTCCCCATCCCCTGCGTCACGGAAGGTTGAAATCTATTATACGGGCAACTATTCGTTCATGTCAATTATTTTCAAGCCGTTAATTTAATCCCTGTATTTAGACGAACGAGGCGATTGATAGTTCAATGCAAATTTCTCCCCTCAAGCGCCTCCGCACTCCCATGCTCTCCTCGTCGCGCAGAAATCTTCCCCCCTCAATTGA
>Ga0123519_10007795_pt1 | contig 16480 bp, 17 predicted proteins | sample YelNatPaOPRAMG02_FD_87396 | JGI IMG/M metagenome (GOLD analysis project Ga0123519, IMG submission 87396) | Hot spring microbial communities from Yellowstone National Park - Yellowstone National Park OP-RAMG-02 (version 2) | ecosystem: Environmental > Aquatic > Thermal springs > Hot (42-90C) ...
AGGCTTGTTGATTATATGATTTTCTACAATACTGAGAGACCGCATAAATCTTTAGGACTGAGAAGTCCTATTGAATATTTAATTGAAAATATGGGAATGTCGCAAATGTATTTAACTTATACAAAAATTTGACTTTTCTAAGAAATGATATAAGATAAGGGAAGAGAGAATAAAATGAGAAAGATTTCCAATTAGAGGGGTTTTATAGAAATGGTTAATCATTTGAACCTTTTTCCATAAAAAAGACACTAATAGGATGGAAGGTATTGAGAGAAAGAGATTTTGAACTTATTAAAAGGGTTTCAGAAGGTGATCAAAGTGCCTTCAAAGAGTTATATGATGAAACATATAAGAAAGTTTATTTTTATTTATTCAGGCTCTTTAAGGAAAAAAGCCTGGTAGAAGATGTAATTGTGGAGACCTATACGGAAGTCTGGATAAATGCAAAGAATTTTAGAGGAAAGGCAGGGCTTTTGACATGGATAATAGGTATTTCGAGGAATATCGCTATGAATAAACTGAAAAAACTGCAGTCTCATGAGAGTATTGATAACTTTCCAGATATTCCTGACAAAATAACTTCTTCTGAAACTGAATTAAATGGAAATAGGGAACTTATTCAGAAAGCAATGATGAATCTCTCTTTAAAACATAGAGAAGTTTTAGATTTGGTATTCTTCCAAGAGATGACATATAAGGAGGTCTCACTGATATTGAAAATACCAGTAAATACTGTAAAAACTAGGGTATTTTATGCAAAGGAAGAGTTAAAAAAGATAATTAGCAGAATGGGAGTAAGAAAAGATGAAATATAAATTGAAGAGGCTAAGAGATATGATTCCACTATATCTGAATGGAACCCTTGGAAAGGAAAAGAAAATTCTTGAAAACTCTTTAGAAGAATTCCCACAATTAAAGAGGGAATTTCTTGAATTTTCAGAAATAAAGAATTCTTATAAAGAGGTTAAAGATGAGTCTATCACTGATTCCAATAAAATTTACAAAAAAATACTTGAAAAAATAGAAGAAAGGAAGCTATTAAATCCAAGAAAAGAATACCCTGAAAGGATAAAAAGATTTATCTCCTCTCCAATTCTTTCCTGGAGTATTGTGATAGTTGAACTTATGGTTATTGCTCTCTTGTTTTTTTTTATTTACCGAAAGAAATGGGATATAGAACCTTTTCTACAGAACATTTCTTTAGAGGGGGTGGGAAAATAAATGTTATTTTCGAAAGTGAATCCAAGGAGAAAGAGATAAGGGAGCTACTAACAAAAATTGGGGCAAATATTGTGAGCGGTCCGACCTCAGAGGGTCTTTATATGATAGAGCTAAAGAAGGGAGGAGATTTAGAGTCTGCTATAAAATATCTAAAAAAATCAGATATAGTAAGATTCGCAGAAAAAGCTTATTAAGATAAAAGTGATTTTTGGAGGTTTGTTATGACTCAAAAAACAAGGAGATTTTTTTCAAAGGGGTATCTTTTCTTTCCTTTTCTTATTCTTCTTTTCTTTTTTCTCACTTTTCCTTCAGATTTAGGTATTTCACAGGAAAGGAAAGAAATAGAGAAAGGAATCAAAAAAGGGGAAGAAGAGCCCAATTTTATGGCAAAACCTGCTGAAAATGAATCTAAGAAAAGTAGTAAAACATTTCTCTATGTAGCCCTTGGAGTGGTGGTAGTTGGTGCAGTTGTATATTTTCTTGTTGCAAAGAAGGAAGAGAAAAAGGAAGAGGAGGGAAAAAAGCCTGAACAACACATCTTTGAATTTTTATTGAAATGGGGCACCCAGGGAAATGGGGATGGACAGTTTAACTATCCCTTTGGAATAGCAGTTGACAGTTCAGGAAATGTTTATGTGGCAGATTATGAAAATCACAGAGTTAAAAAATTTACATATAATGGAGGATTTATTACCAAATGGGGTTCCAGCGGAGCTGGGAATGGACAGTTCAGATATCCAAGAGGAGTGGCTGTTGACAGCTCAGGGAATGTTTATGTTGTAGACCAGCAGAACCACAGGATTCAGAAATTTTCCTCCTCGGGTTCTTTTTTGACCAAATGGGGATCCTATGGAAGTGGAGATGGACAGTTTAGTCATCCTGGAGGAATAGCAGTTGATAGTTCAGGGAATGTTTATGTGATTGATACAGGAAATTATAGAATACAAAAATTTAACTCAACAGGAACATTTATTACAAAATGGGGCTCTCAAGGCTCAGGTGATGGGCAGTTTAACTTTAATGCTGTCTCACCAGGGATAGCTGTTGATAGTTCAGGAAATGTATATGTGTGCGACCGTGGAAATAATAGGATACAAAAATTTACCTCCACAGGAACTTTTCTTGCAAAGTGGGGTTCTGAGGGAACTGGAGATGGGCAAATGAGGTCTCCTTCAGGGATAGCAGTTGATAGCTCAGGAAATATTTTTATAACTGAAAGGTCAAATTATAGAGTTCAAAAATTTACATCAAGCGGTTCTTTTTTAGGGAAATGGGGCTCATATGGAACAGGAACAGGGCAGTTTGAAGCTCCAGAAGGAATAGCAATTGACAGCTCAGGAAATGCTTATATAGCTGATTACACCAAAATACAGAAGTTCAGGACAAGATAAGAGTCATTAAAAATTAGGCTTGAAGAGAGGTCAAAAAATAAAAAATGTCTTATAAGACTGAAGAACTTGCTATCTAACAGCTAAAGAATGCAAAAGGTTTTAGATTGCTTTCTGGACTTTTCCTGATTTTAGACATTCTGTGCAGACTCTTATTCTCTTTCTTTTACCATCTACAATTGCATGAACCCTTTGAAGATTTGGGTTCCATCTCCTATTTGTGACCCTGTGGGAATGGCTAATATTATGTCCAAATATAGGACCTTTTCCACAAATTTCACATCTTCTTGCCACTTGAACCTCCTTAGATATTAATGATACCGATTTTATCATAAAATTTCAAGCCACGTTAAATCTAATTTTGAAACCTTAAAGGATTTTTTTAGGTCTAAAATATATAAGAAGTAATTTGATTTTGAAAGAATCTTGTGATAATTTAAAAAATGAATTGGAGGTGTTAATATGAAAAGTAAGTGGATTTTGCCAGTTTCCTCAGCATTAGCTTTAATTCTTGCTACCCTTTCTGTTTTCCTTTTTCTATCGGGGAAGCCAAATAAAATAGATTCTTCAAATTTAGTCAGTTTAGAATCTCAGAATCCTGCTAATCCTTCCCCACAGCCTTCTTTCTCCTTTGTAGATATTGTTAAGAAGGTAAAACCTGCGGTAGTAAGGGTTGAAAGCACAATAGAATATAAAACCAGTGTTTTTGATTTCTGGGGGGATGATGACTTCTTCAGAAGATTTTTTGGAATACCTGAGGAAAGGAGAAGAACAACCGGAATTGGCTCAGGTTTCATAATAAGCTCAGATGGTTATATTCTCACCAATAACCATGTTATTGAAGATGCCATTTCAGTAAAAGTTACTACATTGGATGGAAAGGTTTACAATGCAAAGATAATTGGAGCAGACAAAAAGTCCGATGTTGCTCTTTTAAAAGTAAATGGGAATAACCTGCCCTTTGTAACCCTTGGGGATTCCTCAAAGGTTGAAGTTGGGGAGTGGGTTCTTGCTATTGGGAACCCTCTCGGAGACATTTTGCAGGGTGATGTAACTGTTTCTGCTGGAATAGTTTCAGCAAAGGGCAGACAACTTGGGATTGCAGATTATGAAGATTTCATTCAGACCGATGCAGCCATAAATAGAGGAAATAGTGGAGGACCCCTTGTAAATATGAGAGGTGAAGTTATAGGAATGACATCTGCAATTCTAAGTCCATCAGGAGGAAATATTGGAATTGGATTTGCAGTTCCATCAAATATGGCAAAATTTGTAATGGAGCAGTTGAAAAAGAATGGAAGGGTAATAAGAGGGTATTTAGGAATACTGATAAATCCAGTTACAGAGGAAACTGCAAAGGTTTTGAATCTTCCAAGTTTGAAAGGAGCGGTTGTTTCTCGTGTTGAAAAAGGGAGCCCAGCGGATAAAGCGGGTTTGAAGAACTATGATGTGATAGTGGAATTCGATGGGAAACCAGTAAATAGTCCATCCCAGCTAAAAGCAATGATTGGACAGACAGAGCCAGGAAAGAGGGTTTCTCTTAAAATAATAAGAGATGGAAAGGAAATTAATTTGCAGGTGACAGTAGGAGAACTTGAAGAAAAAGAGGCTCAGGCAAGGTATGGAAGAAGGGGTGAAGAGGGAGCTGGAGATCTTGGAATTGATGTGGATACAATAACTCCAAGGGAGGCGAGGGAGTATGGTTATCCAAGGGCTGGAGTTGTAATAACAAGGGTTAGAAGTGGGAGTGTTGCGGAAGAGGCTGGTCTAAAGAGAGGCGATATGATTCTTGAGGTAAACAGGACACCAGTTAGAAATACTGATGAATTGGGAAGAATTCTCTCAAGATTAAGATCAGGGGATAGTGTGTTATTCCTGATATGGAGAGATGATCAAGAATTCCTTGTTTCTTTAAGATTGCCATGAGATTTCTAAAAGCCCACGCATCGGGAAACGATTTTATAGTAAGTTATATAGAAGAATCTGAAGAATACGATTTTTCAGCAATTTCCCAGAAGATCTGCGACAGACACTTTGGAATAGGTGCCAATGGTCTTGTGGTTCTTTCCAATTTGAATCCCCAGGAGAGCAAAGTAAAATTCAGAATATTCAATTCTGATGGCTCAGAAGCTGAGGTTTCAGGAAATGGCCTGAAGTGTGCTTCTGCCTTTCTCATTTTTAAAGGGCTTGTTAAGGGAAAAATAATAAGTTTTTCAACCCTTGCGGGTGAGAGGAAGTGCGAATTAATAGGGAGGGTAAATAATACTTTCAATTTGAAAGTTTACATGGGAGTTCCTCGCTTCTCATCCGATGATGTATCTTTTAATGATGGAAACAAATACGAGATGATAGTTGATTATCCCCTCACAATTGGACAGAGAACATATCAAGTCACATGTATTTCTCTCGGAAATCCCCATTGTGCTGTATTTTTTAACAAATTCCCATCCACAATAGAGTGGCAACAAATTGGTAAGGAGATTGAGTCCCATCCTTTCTTTACAAAAAAAGCTAATGTAGAGCTTGTAAGGGTTTTGAATAAGAATGAAATTGAGGTTCTTTTCTGGGAAAGGGGTGTTGGTGAAAGCTTTTCGTCAGGTTCTGGTTCCTGCGCATCTGCCCTTTCAGCAATGATAAAGGGGCTTGTTGAAAGAAAAGTTAAAGTTAAAACTCGTGCGGGTGAGCAGATTGTTGAGTGGCTTGATGATGGAGTTTATCTAACAGGTCCATGCGAAATTATATGTGAAGGGGAATGGCTCGGATAAATGAAACTTGCAATAAATGGTGGAAAACCTTTAAGAAACAGAGATTTTCCTACCTGGCCCATCTGGGATAAAAGAGAGGAAGAACTTCTTTTAGAGGTTCTAAGATCAGGGAAATGGGGGAGTCTTCATGGAGTCAAAACAAAGGAGTTTGAAAACCTCTTCAAGAATTATCACAATGCAAAGTTTGCAAAGGCTGTTTCCTCGGGAACAACAGGGCTTTATGCATCCCTCAGAGCCCTTGACATAAAATTAGGGGATGAGATTATTGTCCCTGCTTACACCTTTGTTGCAACTGCTTCAGTTGTTCTCGAGTTAGGTGGAGTTCCTGTATTTGCCGACATCGACCCTGAAACATACAATATTTCCCCTCAATCGGTCGAAGATATGATAACGAGTAGAACAAAGGGGATTATTCCCGTCCATCTTGGTGGAAATCCTGCTGACATGAGTTCCCTTAAAAAGATCGCTAAGGAGAAAGGGCTTTTTATCCTTGAGGATTCAGCCCAGGCATGGGGTGCTGAGTGGGAAGGGGTTAAAGTTGGAGCAATTGGTGATTGTGGAGTTTTTAGCTTCCAATCTTCAAAAAATATAACCTCTGGAGAGGGTGGAATAATTCTTACCAATGATGAAAATCTTGCTGAAAGAATCTCCTCCTATGTGAATTGTGGAAGGATGGAAGGAAAGATATGGTATGAGCATTATCTTTTGGGTTCAAATTTCAGGATTACTGAGTTTCAATCTGCTATACTAATTGCCCAACTTGAAAGGTATGAGGAATTGAAGAAGAAAAGGGAGGAGAATGCTCTTTATCTATCTAAGAGATTATCAGAGATTGAAGGTTTAAAGCCTTTAAAGAGAGACCAGAGGGCAACTTCCCACTCCTATCATCTTTTTATAATCCGCTATGACAAAAGGTATTTTAATGATATTCCCAAGGAAAAAATAATAAAAGCTCTCAATGCAGAAGGTATTCCTGTCTATGCAGGATATTCTTTGCCCCTTTACAAGCAACCCCTTTTCAGGAGTGAGGATGTAAAAAAACTTTTGAAATTCATAGGAACTAATATTGATTATGAAAAGATAAATCTACCTTTTACAGAGAGGGCATGTTATGAAGAAGCCCTTTGGTTGAATCAGAGGGTTCTGCTTGGAGAAAAGGAAGATATGGATGATATTGTTAATGGCTTCTTAAAAATTAAGGAAAATTTGAATGAGATAAATTAGGAGGTTTTTGAAATGAAAAAACAAGGGATTATTTTCATTGTTTTTCTTGTTTTTATTACTTTGTCTTTAAAGGCTGATAAGATTGTTCTTAGAAATGGAGAATACTATTACGGTGAGCTTGTGGGTTATTCCAATGGAATAGTTTATTTTGATGTCCAGGATAGATACAGAGCCCAGACCTTGAGAATTCCGAAGACAGAGATTGTAAGGATTGAATTTGTAGAGGAGACCCCCCAGAGCCAGGTTTCTGAGGAGGATAGATATATTGAGGAAATGAAAAGGGGGAAAAGACAGAAAGCAGTCACTGTCTTTGCCAATGTTCCATGGCTTGATACCTTGATAGATGTCAGAGAAGGACAGATACTATTTTTTGAGGTAAAAGGAACAATAAGGATTGGTCCTGGAGCATCGAGGGCAAGAATCGGTCCTGAAGGAGAACCAAAGAAGGTCTGGAATGATAACAAACCTATTCCAGGAGAGAGCACAGGAGCTCTAATTGGAAAAATTGGAGAGGGTGGAGCCTTTTACATTGGTAATCAGAAGAGGGAATTCAGGATGCCTGCTTCTGGAAGATTATATCTTGGGGTCAATGACGACTTTCTTGGAGACAATTCAGGATACTTTACAGTCGTCATTTACTATTAATTTCATTTTCCAAAGGAGGAATTATGTTTATTGAGGAAATTCAAAAAAAGTTGAGGGAATTTGGACTTGATGGATGGCTTTTTTATGATTTCCATTGTAGAGACCCTATAGCCTACAGAGTTCTTAAGCTTGATATAAAAAAGCTTTCAACAAGAAGATGGTATTATTTAATTCCTTCAGAGGGGGAGCCAAAAAAACTTGTCCACAACATTGAAAAGGAAAGGCTTGATTCCCTTCCTGGCGAAAAATTTATCTATCTTAAATGGCAGGAAAGAATTGAACTTCTCAAAAAAATTCTTAAAGGGATAAAGAAGGTTGCAATGCAGTATTCTCCAATGAATTCTATTCCCTACATATCAACTGTTGATGCTGGAACTGTTGAGCTTGTCAGGAGTTTCGGTATTGAGGTTGTTTCCTCTGCTGATCTGATCCAAATATTTGAAGCTGTTCTAACGGATGAGGATTTTGAATCCCACAAGAGGGCAGGGGAGAAGATACATAAAATTATGGATGCAAGTTTTAAAGAAATTGGAGAAAGATTGAGGAGAAATGAGAATTTTACAGAATTTGATATTCAGCAGTATATTCTTGGGCTATTCGAAAAGGAAGGAATTACTTCCGATGGAATGAATCCAATTGTTGCTGTTAATGCTAATGCTGGAAACCCTCACTATGAGCCAACAAAGGAGTTATCAGCAAATATAAAGAAAGGGGATCTTGTCCTCCTTGATATATGGGGAAGAGAAAATAGAGAAAATTCCATTTACTTTGACATTACATGGATGGGTTATGCAGGAGCTGAGGTTCCTGAAAAATATATTAAGATTTTTGATATAGTTAAAAATGCAAGGAACAAAGCTGTTGAATTTATCAGGAAAAGATTTTCAGAAGGTAAAGAGGTTTTTGGCTGGGAAGTTGATGATGTAGCAAGGGGATACATAAAAGAAATGGGTTATGAAAAATATTTCATTCACAGGACAGGGCACTCTATTGGAAGAGAAGTTCATGGGAATGGAGTTAATATGGACAATCTTGAGACAAAGGATGAAAGGAGACTCCTTCCTGGAATTCTATTTTCTGTTGAGCCAGGGATTTACTTTGAGGATTTTGGAATCCGCTCTGAAATAAATGTTTTTATAACCAAAAGCAAAGAAGTCATGGTCACGGGACCAATGCAGGAAGAGATTGTGAAGATAGTTTAGGATTAAATTTAAAATTTCAGGTTCTAAAAATTTATGCTTGAAAAATCTAAGAGGATAAAAATTTTGGTTTTTCTCCTTTCCCAAATTCTCTTAAATCTTTTATCCTCATGTTCCCCTTCATCTAAGGAGATACTTATAGCATCAACAACATCCCTTATCGATTTTGGGCTTGTAGATAGAATCATCCCCCTGTTTGAAAAGAATTACAATTTTAAGTTAACAGTAATATCGGTAGGCTCAGGTCAAGCCTTGGAGATGGCAAGGAGGGGAAAAGTTGATGCAATTTTTTCCCACATACCTCAGGAAGAGGATAGGCTCTTAAAAGAAGGTTTTGGAATATCAAGAATCCCTTTTGCTTTTAACTACTTCATTCTTGTCGGTCCTCCAGAAAACCCAGCTAAAATAGAAAAGGGAGAATCTTTAAAGTCCGCTTTTAAAAAGATTTATAATAGCAAGGCTCTCTTTATTTCGAGAGGGGATAACTCAGGAACCCATTTCAAAGAGCTTGAGATATGGAAATTAGCTGGAATAAGACCAGGAAAGGAAAAATGGTATTTAGAGCTGGGAGTTGGAATGGGGCAGGCATTAATAACTGCCTCTGAAAAATCAGCTTACACAATATCTGATATGACTACCTTTCTAAAGATGAAAAATCGTTTGAATCTTAAGATAATCACAGAAGATAGGGAACATAAAAACATTTATTCATTAATTATTTTAAGAGGAACTGAGCAAGAGAAGGTTTCTACCCTTGAAAAATTCATTCTTTCAGAGGATTTCAAAAAAATCATTTCAGAATGTGGCATTGTAGATGGCGAAAAAACCCTTTTTCCTTACGAATTTGAAAAAGGCTTTTAGTATTTAATCCATCTCAGGATTTCAGAAAAGGATGGTCTTTTACCGTAGAGAAGTATTCCTGTTCTAAAGATTTTAGATGTGGCAAGAATAATCAAAAAAGTTGTTCCAATCAGTAGAGCAATTGATAGATATACCTGCCATAAAGGAGGGAAAACATAGGTCATTCTCATAAGCATAAGGATCGGAGTGAAAAGGGGGAAGATGGAGAGAATAACCATTGGAGTGGAATTGGGGGATGAGGAAAAACCAATCCCAATTATGTATGGAATCACAATCATATAGGTTATTGGGGTCATCATTTGCTGGGCTTCCTGGATGTTCCCTGCAATTGCTCCTACAGCAGCGAAAAATGATGCATACATTAAGTATCCAAGAACAAAGAAAAGGACGAAAAAGAGCAAAAGATTCTTGTCAATACTTGGTCTAACTCCGCTCACAATATTTAAGTTGGAACTAAAAAGAAATATTGCAAAAAGAACCCATATTATGACCTGAGTGAGTCCTGCAGAGCCAATACCAATGATCTTACCCGCCATAAGTTTGAAGGAATTTACCGATGATAGCATTATCTCAATAATTCTGTTGGTCTTTTCCTCCAGAACTCCATTCATTATCACCTGCCCATACCCAAGAATTATTCCGAAGAGGAGGGAAACCATAAATATCGAGAAAAGGAATTCTCCCATAATTCCAGTCTTTTTTTCCTTCCCCTTAACAACCTTTATCGTTACTGCATTCACTTTTTTTATTGCTTCCTGAACCACATCAGGATTTATACCCTTTGAAAGAAGGGAAAAACTTGATATAGCTGATGAAAGCTTATCCTCAATCTCTCCAATTGTTTTATAGTCTGAAACATTTTTCAGATAGATTTCAAAAAACCTTGTATTGAGTATATCTTTTCCAATAATTAAAAAAGCATAGATCTCATTCCTTTCAATCCTCTCTATTAACCTTTCCTTATCCTCCCTTTTAGCCCTCTCAAGAATATAAACCCTTTCCCCTGTTGGAAGCTTTCTGTCAAGGGATTCTTCGAGTCTATCAAATATAAAACCTGAATCGTCAACAACAGCTATTACCTTTTGCTTTTCTTCTGCAATTTTCATTAGTTGATTTGGAAGAAAGACAAATCCAGCCATTATCAATGGTGAAAGGATTGTGCTTATTATAAATCCCTTCCTTCTTACAACCCTCATATACTCCTTTTTTGCAATTGTAAATAACTTTTTCATTTTAACTTCCCTTCACAACCTTTATAAATATGTGGTTTAAAGAAGCCTCTGATATTTCAAACTTCTTTACCTTTACCCTTTCCATTATTTCCTTGAGCAATTCGTAAGGATCCTCACCCTCTTTCATCTCCAGCTCTATTCTATTTCCAAACTCATATCTATCAATAATTGATGGAATCTGATACAGTGGACTCCCATCCCCTTCAATCTCAATTGAAATTATATTCCTTCCAAAATCTCTTTTTATTTCAGAAAGGGAACCATCAAGAACCTTTTTCCCTTTGTTGATAAGGGCAACATAGTCGCAAAGCTTTTCAGCATGTTCCATAAGATGGGTTGAAAAGAGGATTGTCTTCCCTTCTTTTTTTAGCTCCATCATAAGTTCCTTTAGAACTTCTGTATTCAAAGGGTCAAGACCTGAAAAGGGCTCATCAAGAATAACTATTTTAGGGTCGTGGATAATTGTTGCTATGAATTGAACTTTCTGCTGCATTCCCTTTGAAAGCTCCTCAATCTTCCTATTTTTCCAATCGTAGAGCCCGATTCGCCTCAGAAGTTCAATCCCTCTTCTCTCAGCCTCTTTTTTCTCCATGCCCTTCAACTCTCCAAAGTAGACAAGGAGTTCAAGGGTTTGCATCTTAGGGTAGAGTCCCCTCTCCTCTGGAAGATAACCTATTATGTTCTTTGTCTCTTCCCCCATTTTCTCGCCAAAAATTTCAATCTCACCCTCGTCTGGAGCGAAAATGTTCATTATCATTCTTATTGTTGTGGTCTTCCCAGCCCCATTGGGACCAAGGATTCCATAAATTGAACCAGAGGGAACAGAAAGGGAAAGATTTGAAACAGCAGTAAGTTCGCCAAATCTTTTTGTTACAGACTTTATTTCAATAGCCTTTTCTATCATTGGAAATTATATAAAAGGGTTTAAAGATTTTCAAGGGAAAATTTTCTCATTATATAATATTTAAAGCTATCTGACCCTTACATTGTCCAGCTGAAACCAGAAGGCTCCACTATCTTGATAGGCTTTTTCAAGGGCATTGGGATAGACCACATGGACATGAGAGTCAATAAGTCCTGGCAGAAGTGTTTTCCCCTTTCCGTCAATAATTTTAGCCCCCTGGGGGATAGAAATATTCTTTCCCAAAGAGCGAATCCTTCCTGAATCAATAATTACAGTAGCTTCTGGGATTACCCTCTCACCATCAAAAACCCGCACATTTTTAATCGCTATGCACTGAGAATCTTTTTCTTCATAGGAGCAAGGAGAAATTTGAGTAAATGTTAAGAAAAAGATTAAAAATACAAGGAAAAAGGATAAAATTTTTTGTCCTTTCATAATCGACCTATCTAACCAAAAAATTAATAAACATTAGTCTCTTTCTAAAAACAATTCCAAGCCTAAAGAACTAACTTCTATGGAAGGAGCCTGTTCTGTAACCTTCAAGATCTAAGGAGATGCCCTTATATCCTATATTCTTTAAATCTTTAACAATTTTTTCCCTTATCTCATCCTTCATAATCTTCTCAAATTCCTCTTTTCCAACTTCAATCCTTGCAATAGGGAAATGATCCCTAAGCCTGAAAACTAAAAATCCAGCCTCTTTCAAAACCCTTTCTCCTTTTTCAACTCTTTCTATAGCTTCAAGGGTTATTGGGGTTCCAATTGGTATTCTTGAGGAAAGGCAGGGGCTTGAGGGCTTGTTCCATGTTGGGAGATTCATTTCTGCTGAAGCAATTCTTATCTCCTCCTTCCTGAAACCAGCTTCCTTTAGAGGACTTCTAATACCTTCTTCAATAAGAGCTTTCTTTCCGTATCTTATATCTTCATCATCTTCAAGATGGGAGCCTTCAACAACCCATTTAAAACCTCTATCCTCGGCTATTTTCTTTAATTTTTTTGTGAGGATCTTTTTGCAAAAATAACATCTGTTAATGGGATTAGAGGAGAAATCATTATTTTCAAGGAGAGAGTAGGAGATTATTTCATGGTTGACATCAAGTTTTGAAGATATCTTTTTTGCCTCTTCAATCTCATCTTTGCTTTCCACCTCAGTTTGAGCGGTTATTGCAAGAACATTTTCTTTCCCAAGAACCTTTCTTGCTATAGCCAGGAGGAAGGTGGAATCAACCCCACCTGAATAAGCGACAACAACACTTTCCATCCCTTTCAAGATCCCTTTTAACTTTTCAATTTTGTTTACTATATCTTCTTTCATAAGATTTAATTATAGCCTTTTAACAGTTAGATTCAAAAATTTTTTTTGAGGCGTTCCGATTCAATCAAATTATTGAAGGCAGAGATAGAAAGAATTTTCTCAGGTAGGCTATGTTCTGTTGTTTGAAAATTTGGAAAATATTTAATATAATGTTTTTTTAAAATAAGGAGGGAGTATGAAAAGCTTTGGTTTTAGAGACAAAAAGGAAGTTCTTGAATTTTTAAAGGCTGAGAAGACTGTCAGATTCGTACGGCTCCTTTTCCCAGATGTTCTTGGAAGAATAATGAGTTTCACAATTCCTTCTGAAGAGATGGAATCTGCCTTTGAAGATGGAAAAGGTTTTGATGGAAGCTCGGTTGAAGGATTTGCAAGGATTTATGAATCAGATCTTGTAATAGTCCCAGAGCCAAGAACCTTTAGAGTTCTTCCCTGGTTGTATGATATGGCTGGAGTGCAGTGGAAGGAGGCAATTGTATTTGGGGATATTTACGATTCAAAGGGAGAACATTTTCCAGGGGACTCAAGGTATCTTTTGAAAAAGACCCTTGAAAAATACGAAAACTACGGAACACTCTTTGTAGGACCAGAGTTGGAGTTCTTTATTTTTGAAAATGATTCCTGTCCTAAACTCCTTGATAGAGGAGGATACTTTCATGGTGGAAAGTGGGGGGAAGTGAGAAAGGTTGCCCAAATCTATTTAAAAGAGATGGGTATTGAGATAGAATGCGACCATCACGAGGTTGCCCCAAGCCAGCATGAAGTTGATATGAAATTTTCCGATGCCCTTGAAATTGCAGATTCTTTAATGATTACAAAGTATGTTCTCAAGAGAGTTTCTCAGAGACTTGGTCTTTTCGTCTCCTTTATGCCAAAGCCAATCTCTAATCTTCCAGGAAATGGTCTCCATCTCCACCTTTCGTTATGGAAGGACGGAAAGAATCTCTTCTTTGAAAATAATGGGCTCTCTGAGTTGGCAAAGAAGTTCCTCATGGGTTTGATCCATTATGGAAAAGAAATACAAATTTTGCTTAATCAATGGGTAAACTCTTACAAAAGACTTGTTCCAGGCTATGAGGCTCCTGTTTATATGGCATGGGGGATAAAAAACAGATCAGCTTATATAAGAGTCCCTGAGTATCGACATGGGAAAGAGAATGCAACAAGGATTGAGCTCAGAAGTCCAGATCCAGCCTGCAATATATATCTTGCTCTCTCAGCAATAATTTCTGCTGGCGTTAAAGGAATTGAAGAGAATATAGAGTTAATTCCTCCCCAGGAAAGGGACATTTACCATATGGATGAGGAAGAAATGAGAGAAGCTAAAATTCAGACTCTTTCTCCCAATTTAAAAACTGCCCTTGAGCTTTTCAGACAGAGCAATCTTGTCAAGGATTTGCTTGGGGAACATCTTTTTACAAAAATAGTTCAGAATAAGGAGATTGAATGGGAGAGATATGAGAGAGCTGTTGGTAGAATGTATGACAGAGAGGTTAGCCCCTATGAAATAGAGGAGTATTTCCCTGTTCTTTAAAATTGACTGGGAATTTTTAATTTGATATTCTTTATATCTATCTGGGGCTGTGGCGCAGTTGGGAGCGCGCATGACTGGCAGTCATGAGGTCGGGGGTTCGAATCCCCTCAGCTCCACAAAATAAAAAGTTCTAAAGATTAAACTCAATAACTTGAAAGGCAGGGGGATATAAATTAAAATTTGAATGAAGGAGATTTAAATGAGATTAAAATTTTTTGTATGGGCTTTTGCTGGTATTTTTATTCTTCCCATCCTCTCAGCAGGGGAAGAAAAAATTTTGAGTTTCGGCGTTGAGTTTGAGAATGTTTCGGACAGGAATCTTGTAAACAATGGAGGTAAGGCAGTAATAACACTTCCAGGAAGAGTTGATCCCCATACCCTTGAGTCATCCAAGGAAGAAATTTCTTCAAAATCAAGCAGAGCTTTCTTAAAATGTTCTTTTAATCCAGTTAATTTTCTCTCTATCTATGGCAGGGTTGGCTTCACAAATTTGGACTGGAATGTTACTTTGCAAAATCCTCCTGGAGAGCCAGGAACACCACCCCAGACTCTAAGATTTGAAGGAAACATCTCCTTTATATGGGGCATTGGAGCAAAGTTGAAGATCTTTGAAATTGCAGGATTCAAGGCTGAACTTAATGCAGATTATTTAACCTATAAACCCGATGGAAAGTGCTATATCAATGATATTGAGTTTAAAGAGTTTGAAGAAGAACAGTTCAGAATACAGCATGGAGGGGGAGAGGTTAAATATACAATAGATACTGATACGAAGGAATTTAGCGCGGGGATTCTTCTTAGCAAAAAATTCTGGAAGTTCACACCCTATATTGGAGGAGGATACATAGATATGAAGCCAAAATCAACTTGGGTTGTTGAGGGAACTCCCACAGATATCGGAAATGTAAGAATGGACATAGAATTCAACTCAAAGATGAAGGAAAATATTTATCTGATTGGTGGAGTAAACATAAATATTTTAGGACCCCTCAATTTGAATATTTCTCTTAGAACAAAAGCGGTCTCAACCCTTTCAGCAAATCTGAACCTTTCCTTCTGAAACTTTTTGCAAAAATGCCATAAAAAGGTTGAAATTGAGAAGTAATAGGGGGATTTTTGAGCCTTGAAAAAAAGAGGGAAATAAAATAAAAATGTAAAATGAAATTTTTAGCAATGTTTTTGCAAAGGGAGAGGAGAAATGTTCATTGTAGGCATAGGCTTTATGAGCAAGCCTTTGCATATATTGAACAGTCTCAAAAAATTATTGGGAGGTTAATTTATGAGAAGTAAGTTTTTTGTATGGGTTTTTTTGGGTATTTTGGTTTGCTCCCTTTTCTTATATGCTGGGATGAAAGAACAGGTTTCTACACAGGTAAAACCGCCTGTTCTTGGGAAAACTTACTGGTGTGCAAAGGTAGATGATATTCTTATCAACCCCCAAAACTTTACCACTTCTGACCATATTTCTGTTGGGGTAAGAATTAAACTATGGAAACAAACAATCATCCCTGGTTCCCCTGGAGTGAAAAAATGTGCATGTGCAGTTGAACCTGTTCGGGTTGCAACAGATTACTGGCAGGCAATTATGTCTCTCAGATTGATTGGCATTAAGTATTCTGAAACGGAGACAAATCTTTTAGAGTATTACGGACCAACTCCTGCTTTCCCGCCTTATAACTATTATGGATTTCCTGTGATTGGTTTCACAGTCAGCAATAAAGATGTGGAGAAAGGATATATTGAGGTATGGGGATGGGCACCAAAGAAGAATCCTTTAAAGGACAATAGAGAATTTACCATCTATGTAACTCTTGATGCAAAGGGTTATGCATTAAAAGAGGATAATGATCCAGATTATTTGAAAAAAGGCTGTTTTCCTCCCCATGATGGTGGATATGAGGGAGATTTTAGGAAAACCTTTAAGCCCGAAGAGCTAAAAGTTCCAGAGATTAAAAAAGAAGTGATAGAGAAGGGAATAAAAAGACTGCCTGAAGTATTAAAAAATCTGCCAGATTTAAAAATCTCAAAGGCCGAAATTTTCCCGAAAATTTCAGGGAAAGAGAACGAGCAGGCGGTTGGCTATGATGAAGCTCAATTAAAAATTAACATTCTGAATTCTGGACAGGGTGATGTATCAAAATTTAAGGTTAAAGTTGAAAGGAAATGGGAGTGGGAAAATGAATATCACCCAGAAA
>Ga0123519_10007804_pt1 | contig 16467 bp, 19 predicted proteins | sample YelNatPaOPRAMG02_FD_87396 | JGI IMG/M metagenome (GOLD analysis project Ga0123519, IMG submission 87396) | Hot spring microbial communities from Yellowstone National Park - Yellowstone National Park OP-RAMG-02 (version 2) | ecosystem: Environmental > Aquatic > Thermal springs > Hot (42-90C) ...
AGGTTCAGTTGGTCGCTGTGGTGGACGAGTTGAAATCGGAACCTTTTCTGACCATCTTGGTTGTCCACCTTCTCGGATGTATCCTGGGGTGATGCCATCAATTGTTGTAATATAGTAAATTCTGTCATTCTTTCGCCAGACGATATGCAAATAATCACCAGGCGTGACCGCAATTGAAGGCGAAGAGACATCACCAGTATCAAGTATCATCGGCTCGGACCAATTCTGTCCAGCCTTATATTGAAAACAAAGTTTCCGTTCATTAGTGAATACCCGATAAGCCATTTTATTCCCTCCTTGCATTTGAATTATATCGTTGGCGAAAAATATGAGGAGCGTAGTTATTAAAACCATCATCTTAATAGTAATACTTTCTTAAGAATTGTCAAGGACTCTAATTTTCGGCACTATTGAAGTTAAACTTCTATAAATTTACCAATCAAGAAGTTAACTCAACTTCGGTTGATGGTTTTAAAGAATAGGTAGAGATAATTGATAAATGATAATATGACCGCAACCATTACCGCAATTAATAGGTAGTTTTTGATAAAATCTAATCGTTTAATGTCAATGGTATAGACGACAATAATAAGGGCAAATAAGAAACCAGCAACCTTGCCCATAAAATTAGAGGATAAGATATTTTTTTTGAGATTGGCAAGCAAAGAGCCACCCAAGACAATTAAGAGGTCACGGATAATTACAGCGGTGGCAATATAAACTGGTAAATCTTTCACCAAGACCAAAGTGACCAAGATTGTGCCCACCCAAATCTTATCCACCAAATGGTCAAGGAGTTTGCCTAAATTGGAGACCAAATCCATTTTCCGTGCCAGATAACCATCCAGGGCATCACTGAGCCAGGAGAGTAACATTAAAATCAAGGCGGTGACGGATTGGCCAGTAGCAAGGGCAAGAAGAATTAGCGGCAATAAGAAGAGGCGCGAGATACTTAAGAAATTGGGCAGGGTTAAGACTTTGCCCAATTCAAGCCGATTTCCCCGATTTTCTGGATTGGATTGGTCTATATCTGCCACCTTAACCTTTTGCCTTCATTTCAGTAATCAAGTCTTTGCCTCTTTTAACATTTCTGTGGCATGGCTGATTGTTGTCTTACTAATCTTTGCTCCAGCCAGCATTCGGGCAATCTCGGAAACCCGCTCTGGTTCGGAGAGGTGCTTGACGACGGTGCGGGTTCGGCCGGCTTTGATTTCTTTACTGACCCGATAGTGGGCATCCGCATACTTGGCAATCACGGGCAGATGAGTGATACAAATCACTTGGCTTTTTTGCGCCAGTTTGGCTAACTTTTGCCCAACCGTCTCGGCGATTTTACCCCCAATACCCAAGTCAATCTCATCAAAGACCAAGACCGGTATCCTGCCTGATATAATCGATTTTAGGGCAAGCATTATCCGTGAGAGTTCACCACCTGAGGCAACTTTTCTTAATGGTTTTGGCTCTTCACCCGGATTGGCTGAGAAGAAAAACTCAACCTGGTCAATTCCGGTCTCATCCAACCGATATTTCTTGCCATCTTTTTCGTAAAGACCGGTTTCGTCTTCAATCGGCTGGATCGTAATGATAAATCTTGCTTGTGGCATTCCTAATTCGGCTAACTCCTTCTCTAATTTTGCTTCAAGACTTGATTTGGCACGCTGGCGGGCAAGGGAGATTTCTTGGGCGAGTTGGATTAATCTTGCTTTTTGGTCGGCTAAATCCTTGGTCAATTCTTTAATTTGTGACTCATCAATCTCAATTGAGTTAAGATTTTTTGCCAACTCATCTTTTAATCCCAAGAGTTCCTCAACACTCCGGTTATACTTCTTTTTCAGTTTCTCAATAAGAAATAATCGCTCGTTAATCGCCTCCAGCCTTTGCGGCGAAAATTCAATTCGGTCCTGATAGCGGGCAATCGTGCGCCATAGTTCATCCAATACCGACCGCATACCCTTTAGGTCATTAAGCGTTGCTTTTAGCGCTTCATCAATACTGGCTAATTCCGTGAATTGTTTTTGGAGGATATCAAACTGCTCTAATAATGAGCCTTCATTTTCGGATAGGATTTGATTTATTGCCGAGGCAAGGCGAAACCTTTTCTCGGCACTTTCTAAGAGGACCTTCTCTTTAAGAAGAACTTCTTCTTCACCGGACTTTAGTTGGGCAGTTGCAATCTCTTGGTATTGAAATTCGTCCAGTTCGCGCCGTTCTTTCCGTCGCTGGATTTGCTGGGTGAGGTTTGCCAGTTGCCTTTGGCGACTTTGATAATCAATAAATAGTCTTTGTAAATCTTCGCGCCGCGGAAGGAGTTTGGCAAAATCGTCAAGGATATCCCGATGGCATTCAATCTTGAGGAGGGATTGATGTTCGTGTTGGCCAGCGAGGTCAACCAGAAAATCACCCAATCGTTTGAGGGTGTTGGTCGTTACACTCTGGTCATTGATATAAGAATAACTCCGTCCGTTACTTTCCACCTTACGGCGGATTAAAATGGTATCGGTTTTTTCAATTGGTAGGTCACCAAGATTATTAAAAAAACTTGGGTCAACCGTAAAGGTTCCTTCAATCTCACAGGCGTTGGCACCGGTCCGAATCATTTCCGATTCTGCCCTTTTACCGCGCGCAGTTGGGTGAAAACTTTGGGGAACACCAAGCAGAAGGGATAAGGCGCCAATAACGATTGACTTGCCCGCCCCGGTCTCACCGGTCAGGACATTTAAGTTGGGACAATATTCAATCTCTAATTCATCAATCAAGGCATAGTTTTTAATCCGAAGTTGGGCTAACATTTATCGTAATAGGTTAGCCATCCTAAAAAATTTATTCAACAAGCGAATTATTCGAATGATAACGAATTTCACGAATAATATTCGCTTCGCATTGCGTCTCAGTCGCTGTAATTCGAATCATCCGTCTTTAAATTTCGTCATTTTTTACAATTTACCCTTTAACATTTATCTTTGGTTATTCAATACTTTCACCCGGTTTTCCGCTCCACTTCATTTTGCGCCGCAGAATTTCATAATAGGACTTGTCTTTGGGCGCAACCAGACGAACTTTATGGTTCGCCTTTTTGATGGTAACTTTGTCATTGGGATTAAATCCCCGTCGCTCTTGGCCATCAATGATGAGAATCGCTGGTTCACTATTTGGGTCAAGTTGAATGGTTAAGGTCTCACTTGCCGGTAAGACCAGGGGGCGCGATGATAAGGCATGGGGACAAAGGGGTGTAATCAAGATTGCTTCCATTGTCGGAAAGACAATCGGACCACCCGCGGCTAATGAATAAGCGGTTGAGCCGGTTGGGGTGGCAACCACAACACCATCCGCTACTACTCTTGTTACATAATTGGTATCAGAATAGATAATTGTCTCAATTACCCGACAGGAAGGACCCATATTGATTGAGCAATCATTTAACGCAAAGAAGTTTTCCTGGCGATAGGTTATAGAAAGAACCATCCTTTTTTCTTCCCGATGGGTGCTGTTAAGAAAGTCATCTAAACCTTGTTTAAATTCTTCACTGGAGAATTCGGTTAGAAAACCGAGCCCACCCAAGTTTATCCCCAGGATTGGTTTTTCTTTGTCACCAACCAGCCGGGCGGCGCGTAAAAGGGTGCCATCACCACCTAAGGCGATTATGAGTTGGCAGGAGTCAATTAGTTCTTCGTCCGTTACACCAATCTGCCGGCACTTTAAAAGATTGGCCGCTTCGATTTCTAATAAAGGTTCAATCGCTTTGAGGGTCAGATACTCAAGGATTTGATTTATCGTCTTAAGTGCGGACGCTTTTTTTAGATTAGCGATTATACCAATCTTCATAATTGGTTATACTTAATAAAACAGAATCGGGTTTTTCCGGATAAATCGGATTCAAAACTTGCCCAGGGAACTTGGGCAAGGATTAAGTCTTTTTGCGAAGGGTCAATCTCTAAGGCGATTAGACCGGATGGCTTAAGAAATTTTTTGCCCTGGTGCAAGATAACTTGAATTAGGGCAAACCCGTCCTTGCCCCCATCAAGACTTAACCGTGGCTCGTAGTCCTTAACTTGTTTGTCCAGCCAAGGAATTGTCTTTGAATCAATATAGGGTGGATTGGAAATCAGGCAGTCAATTGCTTCAAGCAGTGCCTCAGGCAGATTCAAGCAGTTAGTTTTAATAAGTGATATTCTATCGGATAGTTTATACTTTTCAATATTTATTTTCGCTACTGATAACGCATCCTGGTCAATATCGGTGGCAATTATCTTAGTTAGGGGAAAGGCATTGGCTAAGGCAATCGCAATTGCCCCTGAGCCAGTGCCAATCTCAAGGATAAGATTGGGTGAAGACAAACGGCTGATTGTTTTAATCACCAACTCTTCGGTCTCCGGACGCGGGATAAAGACCCGTTCATCCACATATAGTTCAAAATCCAAAAAGTTTGCGGTCTTGAGTAGATACTGAATCGGCACCCCTTTTTTCCGTTGTTGTAAAATCCGATTAAACTCCTGCTCAATGGCATCAGGGATCTCTATTTCCGTTAAATAAAGTTCATAGCGTTTTTTGTTCAAAAGCGCAGTAAGGATGTATTCAATCTCATTTTTCGGCAATTCCTTTGCACTCTTTTTAATCAGTCCCAAGAGATTCTTCATAATTTAGCCTCAATTTCTCTTTCTAAGAGTGCCGAAAGGATTGGGTCAAGTTTGCCATCCAAGATTTCGGGTAGATTATAGAGGGTAAGGTTGATGCGATGGTCGGTAACTCGGTTCTGGGGGAAATTATAGGTTCGGATTTTTTCTGACCGTTCACCAGTGCCAACCTGGCTACGGCGAATCAAAGCGGTGCTTTTAGCCTCTTCTTCCTTTTTTGCGGCTAAAAGGCGTGCCCGCAATATCTTCATCGCCTTGGTCTTATTTTTGTATTGACTTCGTTCATCCTGACAGGATACCGTGATTCCGGTTGGAATATGGGTTATCCGGACTGCGGAATCGGTCACATTGACATGTTGCCCGCCATGGCCCGAGGCACGAAAGACATCAATTTTTAAGTCCTTGGGGTCAATGACCAAATCAACTTCATTTGCTTCGGGTAAGACCGCAACAGTGACCGTTGAGGTATGGATTCGTCCCGAAGCCTCGGTGATTGGAATTCGCTGGACCCGGTGCACGCCCCGCTCGTAACGGAGATAGCGAAATGGATTTTTACCCTCAACTAAAAATATTACTTCTTTGAACCCACCTTTGGCACTGGGATGGGAGGAGAGGAGTTCGGTCTTGTAACCTTTATCTTCGGCAAATTTTAAGTACATCCGAAATAGGTCAGCGGCAAAAAGGGCAGACTCTTCACCACCCGCTGCAGCACGAATCTCAACGATACAATTTTTTGTATCCTCCTCAGTTGCTGGTAAGAGCAAGGCGAAGAGTTCGTTTTGCAATTTCCGATGGCGATTTTCTAAGGTAACGAGTTCACTTTCGGCTAATTCTTTTAATTCTATTTCATTGGCACTGGCAATAAGTTCTTTGGTCTTATTAATCTCTTCCTCAAGTTTTTTCAATTCCGTGAAGTTTTTCAAGATGGCTAAGATATCTTTATACTCCTTGCTCAACCGTTGGACTTCGGCTGGGTTTTTAATAATTTGTGGGTCAGATAATAATTTTTCCAATTCCTGACTACGAGCCTTATATGGTTCAATCTTTTGGGCTAATTTGGTTAACTCTAACATATTAGTTTAATTATTACTTAGAGATAGGCTTTCGTCAAGTTGATTGTTGTGCGGCTAAGGCAGGTATTCGAATTCTAAGTGGAGTTTTAATTGATTGGATTGAAAATCTTGAGGTAACGGTGGCAAGTTGTGGGTAGCCAAAACCGCGCGCAATGCGGATTGGTCGTAGATTGAATTTTTTGAACTCTGCTCAATCCTTGCCGAAGTGATTTTTCCATCGCGTTCAATAATAAAGAAGATTGTGCATTTGAGTTGGTAGTTACTGGTCGCATAAGGATTAATCCAATTTTCGCCAATACGGGTCAAGATGATATTTAAGTAATAAGAGTATTCAAAACCCTCAGCCCGGGCACCCAAGCCCGCCTTGGTCTTGACTATTCCACTCGTTTTGGTTTGATTCGCTGGTTTCTTTGGTGTTTTTGGGATTGGTTCAGTTTTGGGGGTTGGTTTATTGATAACTGCAATTGGTGGCTTCGGTTCTTCGGATGCAAAGCCACTGACTAAACTCACTTTATAAACTAAGGGATAAGGTTTGGGAATATTTTTTTGTCCGGTTATTCCAATAAGGGCAAAAAGAAAAAAGAAGCTAATATGGCAGAAGAGGGAAAAGAAAAATTCCCGAAGCATACTGCCTGAAGCATTATTCATTTTCTGGTTGGTAGTCTTGGTTCAGCCACTAATCCCAAATTTTCAATGCCCGCCTCACGAATTTTACCAATGACCTCAATCACTAAGCCATAGTTCACACTGGCATCGGCTTGGAGAAAGACGCGGTCGGTCGCCTTTTGGGATAGCGCTTTATTTAAAGCGGTATTAAATTCTTTAAGGTTAACTAACCTTTGCTCAATGTAAATCTCCTGGTTTTTCGTGATTGATATGACGACACCGGTTCCGACCTTAGGCTTGGCCGCCGAGGTTTTGGGTAGATTGACATCAACACCAGAACGAGTGAGTGCGGCACTTATCCCAGCCACAATAAAGATGATTAAAAGGGTAGTTGCTACATCGGCCAAAGAGGTAATGGTCATTTCGGATATTGGCCGAAAGCGATTATTCATACGGTATTACATCTTTTGCAATAACAATTTCTTTGCGCAAGTCACCAAGAACCTCGGAGATGAATCGTTCAGACTCCGCAGCAAGGTCTTTCAACTTGCCAACAAAATAATTGTAAAACATAAGTGCCGGAATAGCGACCAATAGGCCGGCAACAGTTGTGATTAAGGCATCGGAAACACCTGGGGCGATAATCTGAAGTGTGACCACTGGAATTGTCTTGACATTGATTAGGGCAGCAAGCACACCCCAGACCGTTCCTAAGAGCCCAAGGAATGGGCTGACACTACTGACCGTAGCCAAAAACGGTAGAAACTTTTCCGCTTGGGCTAATTCAATTGAACTGACCCGATTCATCGCCTCTGAGACATTGGGTAAAATTTGCGACAAGAGATTTAAAGTGATCGTTGGTGATTTTGGATTTGAGCCGGCAAGGGAATCGGTGAAACCCAATTGTTTTTTTAAATTGGACCATTCCTTTAAGCCACCAGCCAAGATTTTCGCCAGGGGCGAATTTTTGTAATCAGCCACCGCTTTTTGAAATTGGGCGGCATTTCGGCGGTGGGCAAAGAGGCTTAGAAGAATTCGGTTTTCCCGTTTAATCGCCCAAAAAAGGAATAATTTCTTAAAGATTATTGTCCAAGAGATTATGGACAAGCAAAGTAAGACAAACAAAATAGTTTTGGCAAAAAGACCAGCGGTAAGAATTGTATTCCACCATGCGGTTATACCAGCGGGTTGGGTAAATGATTCCATTATTTTGGGTTAGCGTAAGGTCGCCAAACGCTCTTTGGCTAAGTCGGCTTCGGGCGAATTGGGAAATTCTTTGATGACTCGGTTTAGATACTCCTTACCTTTATTTCGTATCTGCATATTCAGATAACATAGACCAATCTTATAGAGTGCGGCTGGCAACTTATTACCTTTCGGATAATTTTTTTCCACTTTTTCAAATTCAATTAGAGCCATCTGCCATTCTTGCTTTGTGAAATAAGATTCACCAATCCAGTATTGGGCATTATCCGAAAGGTCGGTATCGGGATAGAGTTTTAAGTAGTCCCTAAATCCTTGAATTGCCAAATCTAAGTTGCCGCGCGTGAAGTCTAAATAGGCAGTATTATAAAGCGCCTCTGGGTCAGCAGTCGCTTGTTGGAGCATTGTAGTATCAGCCGGCACCGTTTCGGGTTGGGTTGTGCGCAAACCCAATTTCTGAGCGATACGAATCAAGCGTGCCTCGCTATCCTCAATCTTTGCATCAAGATAATCAATCTTCTCATTAGTTCGCTCCAGACGATAACTAAGGTCGGCTTTTAATTCCAAGAGCAGTTCACCTTGTTGCCTTTGTAAACTATCTAATTGGGCGACCTGTTTGGTTAGGAAATCAATCTGGTTGGTCTGCTTTTCCCATTGGCGCTTAATACTGCAATTGCTGAATAGAAGGAAAAGGAATAGAATTAATTTTATATCTTTTATCATTCAAATCTCGGTAAGGAGTGAGGCATTAAATCTGCCTCACTCCCTATTGAATCAAGCCTTTCTTGGTATTAACCAGACAGGCTTAAAATTGCTTCAAGCAATCTGCCGCTGGCAGTTATTTTATTGTGATTTAAATTCACATCTACGGTTTTTCCAATATTCGGCTTCAACAGTGGTCACCAATCTCTCTTCGCCGTAACTAATGGTTGATAATCGGTCCTTGCTAATGCCAAGTTTTACTAGATAGTCACGAGCCGAATTGGCACGGCGCCAACCCAAAGCCATATTGTATTCCGAGGTTCCAATCGGACAACAGTGTCCCTCAATCATTATCTTAACATCTGGATTATCTTTTAGGATTCGAGCATTATTCTCTAAGATTTTGGCATCACCGGGTCGGATGTCAGAGCGGTCAAAGTCAAAATAGATGGTGGCAAGAGTTACTTCAGCCGGTTTTTTCTCAATCGGTGGGGCTTCAACTTCTTTTTCTTCCTCAATTGGTGGTGGAATCGGTTCTTCTTTTTTTACTACCTTCTTAGCACAACCAACCGCAACGGCTAAAAATACGAAGGCGATTAGTATGGTTAGTATTTTGGCAGTCTGTTTCATTTTATCCTCCTTGTTAAAGTCTGTCACTGCCGCTTCAATTAAGTTATTACACTGACACATAATCTAACGCTTATAATTTAACAATTTTTTTCACTTTGTCAAGCACTATGTTTTTACTATTGACATTGGGAAAAATTTTGTTATATATTTAATTCTTATGCGAAGTTTTATGGCAAAAGCCGAAACGATTAAGCGCAACTGGTATCTCCTTGATGCCAAGGATAAGGTTTTGGGACGGTTTGCGTCAAGGGTTGCCCGAATCTTAATGGGCAAGGACAAGCCAACTTTTACCCCCCATATTGACCAGGGGGATTTTGTCGTTGTTATCAATGCCAAGTATATTAAGGTTACGGGTAAAAAATTAGAGAATAAAGTTTATTACCACCATACTTTTTATCCGGGTGGTTTAAAGCAAAAACGACTGAAAGACTTATTAAAGGAGAGACCGGAAAGGGTGATTGAGTTGGCAGTAAAACGAATGTTGCCCAAGAATCGACATCAAGCCCGACGGATGAGACGCCTCAAGGTCTATGCCGATGAAACCCATCCGCATCACGCTCAATCACCAGTGCCGATTACTTAGGGATTATGGGCAATACTATTTTTGCTACCGGCTCACGGAAAACCGCAGTCGCCAAGGTTTGGCTATTCCCGGGTAAGGGTGAGATAAAAATCAACAACCGAAATGCTCCTGACTATTTGGGGCGTCAAGACTTGATGAATGTTGTCTTAGCCCCATTTAAGATAACTAATACACTGGGGCAATACGATTTAGTTTGCCAGGTTAGCGGTGGTGGTATTTCAGCCCAGGCGGCCGCAATCGCCTTAGGCACGGCACGGGCATTGATTCAGGTGAACGGTAATTTACGCAAGACGCTAAAAAGCGCTGAACTATTAAAACGCGACCCAAGAGAAAAAGAACGAATGAAGTATGGACTGGCCAAAAGGAGAAAACGATTCCAATGGACCAAACGTTAACGATTCGTGAACTCTTAGAAGCTGGGGTCCACTTTGGTCACCGTTCCCGGCGCTGGAATCCTAAAATGAAGTCCTATATCTTTGGCAAAAAAAATGGAATCTATATCATTGATTTAGAAAAGACACTGGAGCGAATTCGTAATGCCTATCAAGCAGTGCGCAGTATCATTGAAACCGGTAAAGATGCCCTTTTCGTTGGCACAAAACAGCAAGCCAAACCAATTATCAAGGAAGAGGCTGAGCGGTGTGGCGCTTTTTATATCACCGAACGGTGGCTGGGTGGTCTTTTAACCAATTTTGATGTTGTCTCCACCCGGATCCTGCGCTTGGTTGAATTGGAACGGATGAAGAGCGAGGGTCGGCTGGAGTCAATGACGAAAAAAGAAGCCGCTAATTTAGAACGGGAATATAACCGATTAGCCAAGATTTTTTCGGGAGTTAAAGAGATGGACCGTTTGCCCGGGGTGGTCTTTATCGTTGATGTGATGCGGGAAAAGACCGCCTTAGCCGAAGCGAAGCGGATGAAGATTCCTGTGGTTGGCTTCATTGATACTAATGGCGACCCGGATTTGGTTGATTACCCTATCCCGGGTAATGACGATGCGATGCGTTCAATCAAATTGATAACCCAAACCATTGCCAATGCGGTGATGGAAGGGAAGAAGGGATTTGAAACCGAAAAGGAAGAGACAAAATGAATGCCGATTTAGATAAGATAAAGGAGTTACGTGCCCGAACCGGTTCGGCAATCTTAGACTGCAAAAATGCCTTAGACGAGACTAATGGTGACATTGAGAAGGCAATTGAACTCTTACGCAAAAAGGGTATCGCCAAGGCAGAAAAGAAATTTGAGCGGCCAACGATTGAAGGTGTGGTTGATGCTTATATTCACGCTGGGGAAAGATTGGGGGTGTTGGTTGAGGTGTTAACGGAGACCGATTTTGTGGCGCGTAATCCGGAATTTCGTCAGTTCGTCCACGATATTGCAATCCAAATTGCTGCCTGTGACCCTTTAGCGGTATCAAGAGAAGACCTATCACCAGAAGTTATTGAACGGGAAAAACGAATTTACGAAGGGCAAGCCAGCGCTTCGGGTAAACCAGCCCAAGTTATTGAAAAAATTGTGCAGGGCAAGATGGAGAAATTTTATGCCGATGTCTGCCTATTAGAACAGCCTTTTGTCAAGATGCCGGAAAAAAAGGTCGGCGACTATCTAAAAGAACAGATTGCCAAGTTCGGCGAAAATATTCGGATCAAACGTTTCTGCCGTTTTAAACTGTGTGAGTAAAAAAGGTTCTTGCTATCAAAGAATAATTCTTAAACTATCCGGTGAGGCTTTTTCTTCTCAACAGTCAATAGAATTAATCGGCAATCAAATTCTTGATGCCGCTAAATTGGGTATGGAAATTGGGGTGGTAGTTGGCGGTGGAAATTTAATTAGAGGCAAGTCCGCAGCGGGTATTGAACGGAAGATTGCGGACCGGATTGGCTTAATTGCTACCTTAGTAAATGGGTTAATCTTAGAAAATTTGCTCAAAAAATCCGCCAAGGTCCGTCACCTCTCCACTTTGCCAATTCATAGTATCGTGGAAACTTATTTGCCCGAATTGGCAATCGATGCTTTAAAGACCAGACATATTTTGGTTTTATCCGGTGGTACCGGCAATATTTATTTTACTACGGATACCGCAGCGGCTTTGCGTGCCACCGAACTTAATGCTAACCTATTAATAAAAGGCACTAAGGTTGATGGTGTCTATTCGGCTGACCCGCAAAAAAATCCTTCGGCCGTGAAATATGATAAAATCACCTATAAGCAGGCATTAAGCCAAGACCTTAAAATAATGGATAGCACCGCTTTTGCTTTATGCCAAGAGAATAAAATACCGATCGCGGTAATCAATATTTTTAAGCCCAAAACCCTAAAAAAAGTTTTATTGGGCGAAAAGATTGGGAGCATAATATGTTAGAGGAGGTATACAAAAATACCAGAGCCAAGATGCAAAAGACCGTTGAACTGTTAGCACAAGAGTTTGCACGCTTGCGAACCGCCCGGGCTAACCCAGCAATCTTAGATGGGGTCCGCGTTAACTATTATGGCTCAACCGTTCCCCTAAAACAGATTGCCGCAATCTCAATCCCTGACCCAAGGCAGATTGTAGTCCAACCCTGGGACCGCAGTGCCATCCCTGAGATTGAAAAGGCAATCTACAAAGCCGACATCGGCTTAACCCCACAGGTTGAGACCAATCTAATCCGTATCCCAATTCCAGCCTTGACTGAGGAACGAAGAAAGGAATTGGTCAAACTCTGTGCCAAATTGGCTGAAGATGCCCGAGTGGCAATTCGGAATATCCGACGGGAAAGTAACGAACAGATTAAAAAGATGGAAAAGGAGAAAAAAATCTCCGAAGACGATTCAAAACAAGGGACAAAAAAGGTTCAGGACCTGACCGACGAATTCATTAAAAATATTGACGACCTGTTTGTCCGCAAAGAGAAAGAAATCTTAGAAAAATAAATTTTCATTTAATTAAATCTTTCATTAAGTAATGAAAATTCCCAATCATATTGCAATAATTATGGATGGCAATGGTCGTTGGGCAAGAAAACGGCGACTGCCCCGGTATTTTGGGCATAAAAAGGGAGTGGATGCAGTGCGCAAGGTTGTCCGCGCCTGTAATGACTTAGGCGTAAAATATCTGACCCTCTTCACTTTTTCTTCCGAGAACTGGCAACGACCAAAGCGAGAGGTCAACGAACTGATGAAACTTTTGACCAAGATTCCGCTTCAAGAAGAACCCGAACTGCAAAAGAATAATGTTCGGGTAAAGATAATCGGAAGAATTTCGGATTTGCCCCCAGCACCCAAAGCAAGTCTTGAAAGGTTAGTGGCCAATACGGCAAAAAATAATGGCTTGACGATGATTATGGCAATCAACTATGGCGGCCGAAACGAAATCATTGACGCAATTAAAAAGATTGCACAAGGCAAAATGTCAATAAAAGATTTAACCGAACAGGAATTTTATAATTTTCTTTATGACCCAGAAATTCCCGAGCCGGATTTATTAATCCGCACCGGTGGCGAAAAAAGGATCTCTAACTTTTTACTTTATCAGATTGCCTACACCGAGTTATATTTTACCGATACCCTCTGGCCCGATTTTGATAAACAAGAATTAATCAAGGCAATTGAGGATTTTTCAGGTAGGAAGAGGCGTTATGGCCGCGTCTTTGAAATCGAATAACCTATTGAACCGAGTTATTGTCGGGACAATTCTTGGCGGACTAATTGTGATAACGACCTTTGGTCCGTTCTTGCTCCTTTTGATTTTTATCAGTGCCTGGATTATGGTTGCCACGGTTGAACTAATTAGAATATTAAAGATAAAAGATATTAAACTTAATCCTTATCTAACCGTCTTTTTAAACTTATTACTGTTCATTTTCGTCTTCTTGAATTTACCAAAACCATTATACCTATTGCCCGTTTTGGTAATTTTTGTGGCTGGTCTTTGGGCTAAAGAAAATCGTAGTCTCTTTTTTACTTATACTCTTTTCGTCTATTTCTATTTAGGTTTTCTGCCGGCCCATTTTTTACTCTTAAAACAAATTTCCCTTACCGAGAAGTTCTCCAACTGGTTGGTGTTATTTCCATTATTTTTAACTTGGATTAACGATACCTTTGGTTTATTGATTGGTTGGCTTCTGGGCAAGACTAAATTGGCACCCGAAATCAGTCAGAATAAGACGATCGAAGGGTTTATTGGTGGAATTGTGGGTTCAGCAATCTTTGCCTATTTTTATTTAAAGGAGTTTATTACCAATCAACCGATTTTTCTTTTCCCATTTTTCGGTTTAATAATGGGGGTCTTTGCCCAGATTGGCGATTTAGTTGAATCGGTCTTCAAGCGCGAGGCATCCTTGAAGGACAGTTCAAATCTTCTTTTTGCGCACGGCGGATTTTTAGACCGAATTGACAGTCTTCTCTTTACAATCCCTGTTTTTTATTATTATCTATATTTTACCTTCCGATAGTTAAAAATTATCGCAATGTAGAGCATAACGCGCAGCGTCCACCCGAATCCCGATTCGGGAGAAGGGTCGATTCGACCGAGTCTAACGAGGTGAGCCTTTATTTATTGAAGTTTAACTTCAATATGTGGAAGACCTTATGAACCAAGGGATTCAGGTTAGATATGGTCAAATGCTTATGTTCATTGCGATAGTTTTCAATGTTGTTATTATGAAGTGAGTAATTGCAGGGATTATGATGCAGACCCGAATGCGTAATTCTCCCATCGCAAGGATGAACAGTTGATTACGGATGTAGTAGCAGGAGTTTTTGGGACTTTGAAATAGCGCCGGCTTGCAATTGGACAAAGTAGACGCCGGAGGGGAGCGGTTCGCCGGCGTCGTTTCTGCCGTTCCAAGTTACCCGATTAATTCCAAACTGTGTTTTGGGTAAGGAGATGGTTTTAACCAACTGACCGGTAAAGTCATAGACTTTTAACCAAACCGGCTGGTGAGTGGTGGTAAATTCAATAATCGCTTGGTTATTGAACGGATTCGGAGCAATGTTTAATTGGGTGTGATAAGTACAGATATTGTCACTGATTGCCATTAAAGTATCCGGAAATTGCATAGTTCGGGCATTAACCTTAATAAGAAGAGCATCTTCTCCCTCCGCGCCAAAGTTTCTGGTTTTGCCCGTGATATATATATAATCGCCGAATTTAACGACATCGTGGGCTACATCATCAAGGGCGCCACCCCAAATTCTATAAGACTGTAATACACCGCTTGAGTCATATTTAAGTAACACTATGTCCGTAGCGCCAGCACCGTAACTGGCGGTATTAGCACAAACATAGATGAGGCTATCGCCATCAGCGATAATCGCTCGACCCCACTCCGAACTCAAACCACCCCAGGTTCTTTCCCATATCTTCTTTCCAATGCGGGTATATTTGACTAAAACCAGGTCAAGTTGAATCCTGTTGTTGGATGTGTCGGTGTCAGTATAACCAAGGCAGTACAAAAAAGAATCACTGCTCATCGTCAACCCATAGAAATTGTCGTCCTGATGGCAACCGTCCCAAAGCGAATCCCAAAGGTAATTGCCGTTATCTTTGGCAAAGGTTATGAGCATAGCGTCGCCACTTGTGTCAACCGCACCAAAATGGGAGGCAAGGTAAATATGGTTATTGTCCAGCGCCAGATGGCCATTAGCGCCTTCGAGTCCTGGTCCACCCCAGGTAGTGCTCCAAATGAGACTTCCATTGGTGTTGAGTTTTTGGACGACAATGTCGTTATTTAAGAAGTTCGGCGTGGTCCAGCCGGAAAGATAAATCGCATCTTCGTCGAGCCCGATGCCATCTACCTCTTCGTATCTGCCAACCTGATCCCAGGTATACTGCCATTGCTGAACAAAGGTGTCCTGGTCGCGGCGCAATGCCAACAGAAGCAAATCAGCACTACTCCTTTCAATTCTTCCGCCGATATAGACATACGGTTCTCTATTCACTGCAATGAATGCTACCCGGTTTAAGGAATCACCCAATGGCTGACTCTGCCAAAGTTGCTGACCAGTAGAATCAATTATATAAAGAAGGATATCATTATGCGTTGCTTGTGGAAACCACTCGGTTGTTGCCCAGAAAATTTTGCCGTCACTATTCACACTCACTGCCCAAGCGTCATCGGCTCGGTCGTGACCACGGGTAAGATACCATAAATTGGCTTGGGTAGGTATGATGAATAAAAATAAGGTTGATATAATTATGGGATATGGTTTTATAGTATTTTCTCTTTTCAGGCTGAGGTTATTTGTCAGATGCTTATGGAAATTTATAAAACTTTCAACCATTGCCACGATTATAATTATTTATTGCTGTCTTGTCAAACACTTTCTTTACCACCGAAGGCATATTACGCCAGCGGCAATTTGCCGTTAATCAATCTGACCACAGGCAAAAAGAACAAAGAGAAGAACCAGTACTGCTTCTTCTGAGGTCAGTCCTGAGTAAGTATTTATCTGATAGCGAAGATTTGAGTAAATTGAAATTCAACTAAGTTTAACTTTAATAATAAATTTATTTATTATATTTATTATTATGCAATGTAGCAATCCGCCTCAGGCGGATTAGACTTGGTTTATCCTAAAATAACTCATTCATCCTTCCGCATTTTAGAAAATCTCTGCCTCCGAACCTGCTCCCTAAGTAGCCTACGGGGCAACCCCCGAGGCTGCTCCCGAGGTTGCTTCCTAAGTTGCCTCCCAGGTCGCTTCCGAAGTTGTCTCCGAGGTCGCTCCCCAACCAGTTTCCGAAGCAGTTCCCGAAGCTACTTCCGAAGCAACCTACGAGGCAACCCCCGAGGCTACCCCCTAGAGATATAATCAAATTTTGTGGAAATTGCAAAATGGGTGGTTTTTGGTATAATAAAAACTGGTGCCTCAAAATTTGGCACCTATAGAAAGGGTGATACAATGAAAGATTATGTTAAAAACCAACAAAGTCAAGAAGAATTGTCGAACGACAATTCAGCCAGGAAAACCGCAAACGCCGAAAGGAGAATAAACGCGAATTGCGTTATCTTCTGGATGAACTCGGACTTAAAGGTGCCCAATGGGCAATCAA
>Ga0123519_10007806_pt1 | contig 16464 bp, 10 predicted proteins | sample YelNatPaOPRAMG02_FD_87396 | JGI IMG/M metagenome (GOLD analysis project Ga0123519, IMG submission 87396) | Hot spring microbial communities from Yellowstone National Park - Yellowstone National Park OP-RAMG-02 (version 2) | ecosystem: Environmental > Aquatic > Thermal springs > Hot (42-90C) ...
CAGATGAAATATGGACCTTTCCAGTATTTACCCATTTTCTTATCAATTAATCTTTTTTTTAATTCATTCTCACATTTCCCGCAAATTAAATCATTTTCATCCCATATCCTTATCTTTCTAAAATCATGCTTTGTTAAATCTTCAAATGGGACAAAATAAAATTTTGGTAAATCATAATAAAGATGAAGATATGCAACCACCAATTTATCAGATAAGAAATCACTGACAAGTTCAATATCACTTTTCTTTTTTTCCTTTTTGCAAGTCCTTTTAATTCTATCGTAGTTATTTATTAAGATAAGGCAGAGAAATAAAAAAAATATTAATAAACCATACTTTTTCATTAAAATTACCTGTAATAACCAAGAGTAAATGGGTATTTATCCTGTGGCCCATATCTCCATTGATTCCACAATCTATCTCCATCAGGGAAATATTTAACACTTCCATCAACAAATAAAATATTTGCTCCTAATCCAAGTCCAGCACCTCCATAATATAAATTGTTAAATGTTGCATTTTTTCCATGTCTTCTAAAATTCCTTGGGTCATTATAACCACAACAGACAGTGCTTATATTACTTCCCGCAGTTTCTGTTAATAACATTGTCTCTGATGGCTTTTTTACTTTTGATAGTTTCCATGGTGGTCTAATTCCTGGATGACCTCCTGCACCCCAAGCATAAACAGAATATGCATATCCAATAAACCATCTTGCATTACCATTTGGAGCAGTCGGTGTTCCGGGATAATATTTTTTAACAAGTGGTAAGAAAGTGGGGCAATAAAATGGACTACTATAAGGAGGAACCCAATAACTACTGGTAACAGGTTGTCTTGCTGCTCCTGTATAAACTGCAATTGCACCAAACCAGAAAGGACCATTATTGTAATTCTCTGGTTGAAAAATCCATGGAAAGTTTTCATCATAATCATTCCAGTACATAGCAAAAGCCATTCCAAGTTGCCTTAAATTACTCATACAAACAGAAATTCTTGCTTTTTCTCTTGCAATACTTAATGCAGGTAAAATCATTGCTGCAAGTATCGCAATTATCGCAACAACTACAAGCAATTCAATTAATGTAAATCCACCCCTCTTTAAAATTTTCTTTTTCATTTTCCACCTCCTTTTTTTCAATGATACCCTATTTTTTATTTTTGTCAAATTTTTCAGATTGCATTTTTAAATAACTCTTTAAACTCTTTATATATAATTGACTCACATTTTTCATCAGGTATAGCAAATTCTCTTTGAACATTCATTATTCCTGATTCATCATCTCTTTTATACTCTTTTTCTGGCATAATATAGGAAAGTTCATCATTACACAGAGAAATTACCCAGGTATATTTAAATGGACTCATATTTTTTAAATTAAAAGCAACCTCATGAAAAACTTCTCCAGGTAATCCAAGTATTGCAAGTTCTCCTATCCTTATAATCTGTAATTCTGAAAAAACACCATTTTCATCCTGTTTACAACCTGCTACTTTCCTTCTATATAAATAATTCTTTGCTCTTATTGGTAATGGCTTCTGAAAAGGAAAATAAACTTCTTTCCTTTCACAACTGACCTTTCCTGTATCAAAAAATTTTAGATTATTCCATAACTCTTTTATTTTTTCATAAAGTATATTGCCTGCAACTGGAACAAGGGATTCTGCCTCCTCTGGTGTAATTGTTTTTTCTATAAGCCCTGCAGGATGAACATTGCCTTCCGGACCAGCCATAAGAGAAAAAACGAATTTATTACCTATTTCTTCTTCCAATTTGGTCATAGCCCATCCAAAAAAATCACTGTTAATTGTTTTACCACCCATTGCAAGAGCATTATGACATCCAAAATTTGCAATACCGCAAACAGGTTTTCCTTCTAAATCTTCAAACAAAACCATATATAATTTATCATCATAAAAGGAATAATTCTCAATCTGACTTTCATCTATCATATCAATATTAAATGCATAGGTAAAACTCGCAACACTTCCATCTTTCATCCTTGCTCTTGGTCTTCCTATTCCTGGAACAGATATTTCTCCAATTTTACCTTTAACTTCCTTTAATCTACTATCAGCAAGGAAAACAGCACTACCTGCAAGTTTAAAAAGCATATTGAGATATAATTTTGTCCCTTCTGTTATCTCATCGCATTTTACAATTATTCCTCCATAATCATAAGGGTCATCATAATCAATAACTTTTGGGCCTGAATGTGTATGGGTTGCACAGACAAGTATATTTTCTTTTGGTATATCTGTCCATTTACTTGCTACATCCCTTATACCTTCTGTAAGATTCGGGAAAAACTCACTCAAATCAAGAAGAACTATTGCTGCTTTTTCTTCTCCATCATCAAAAACAGTTGCTCTGACAAATAATTCACTTACAACATCTATAGAAAGTCCTTTATCTCCCAATCTTCTTGCCTGGTCAAGTGGCGGTGTTATATTATATTTTGCACATCCAACCTTCAATTTTTTCCCCATATTTTCCTTTCTTTTATTCCAAAGTTTCAGGAAATTCAATATTTACAATCTTTTCTAATGGTTCTGCCCAGTATTTATAATATTCCCTTATAATTTCAGGTTTTTCATCCTTTAAAAGAATATACCTCAATTCTCTTTTATATTTTTCTCTTGCTCTCAATGCTCTATCTATAAAATAAAGATTTACTTCCACTTTATCATAAGGTGTTGTTCTTATACTTATACTTGGATGTAAAGGTGGTCTGTAAGTAACCCATTCTCTTCTTTCTCTTATTTTTTCCATTTTTTCATAAAAAACTGCCATTCCATTTTTTTCATTAGGGTCATACACTGCGAACCATCCTTCTTCTGGATTATCAGTTGAATAAAATGTTTGATATGGTGCCTGATATTTTTTTATTTTTTCAATTATTTTATTCGATGATAAGGTATAAACATTATCCGCTAAAGTTGTAATAAAAACATCATTTTCATCAATTTTTTTACCAACAGGGATTCCCATTAAATATTTCCATTCATAGTTTAAGTTTGCACTTTTATAATAAACATATTCCTCAAAATCTATCACAGGTAAATCGTTCCAGATAGAAATATATCTAATAATATCACCTTTAAAACTTTTAACTCCATCTTTTTCTTCCTTATAGTCATTACATTTTATTTCAATAACAGTTCTTACATCACCTTTATAAATTATTTTTGGGTCTGACCAGATATAGTTTCCAGGTCCGGTTCCAATACTTCTTGGGAAAAAATCACTCCATGCTCTTCTGAAATCAAAAAATGTTAAATCCTGCCAGATAAGTAAAGGGATGGCTCCTCTTGAATAATTTTCTATCCTATTTGTTGATGGTCCTTCTTTAAATCCACCACCTTTTATCCCAATTGTAAATTTTTCTTTGCTTATTATAAGGGGTATTATTTCACCATTTTTCTCCTCAATTTTCAATTTATTATTTTTCATATTTTTTTTCAAAGGACTTCCATTATAATAAAAATATAAAATTTGTTCCTTAATTCTACCTTTAATTAAAAATACAATCCTGTCATCATCATCAAGAATGCCATTTGAATTATCACCTAAAAGTTTTCCTGTTCCATCCATTTCCTCTATCTGTAAAGGTATCTCTTCATTTTCGTCCCATAAAGATATTGAATTAACATCTATTTTTGAAAAACCAGTCATTTTATAAAAATCATATCCTTTTAAAATTATTCCCAAACTTATTTCTTCTCTGAATGGCTCAATTTTTATTTTAATCCTGTTTTTACTTTCTATCTGATGCCATAAAGGATATGAGTTTAAGGCAAGAAATAAAAAAACATATAAAATTTTTCTCATAATCATTCCTTTTCTATTACTACAACTGGATGTTCATAATTTAATTTCACATCCATTTTTCCAGTAATTCTGTCCTTTCCTTTAACTACAAATTCTGTTTTTGTTTTATTGTTTCCGTGAATATCTATATTTAAAATATAAACTTTTATTTTGCCATCAGATGAAGTCGCACAAAAATAATCATTACCAAATTCAGGATTATTAAAGCATTTCTCCGCAATATCCTTTTTTCCTTTAAAAATTAAAACGCCTCTGCATATATCAGTTAAAAGTTGTCTGTATATCTCAAAATATTCCTCATATTTCCATGGAGGTCCAACATAAGGTATGCCATTTAAGAGAACAATATAACCATTTCCATAAGGTATTAAATATATAAAATGGTCAAATTCTACAATTACCGGTTTTAATACTTCTATTTCCCAGTAAAATTCAAGATTGAGAGAATATGTTGATTTAAGTTTTAGAATTTCTTTCATTCTTTCAGATGGTTTATATTCAAAACTTTTCTTTTCATATTTTCTTATTCTTTTTATGAATCCCTCATCATCAAGAAAGTTAAAAGGAGGGTTAACAGAAATTAAAATTCCTCCATTTTTTATCCATTCCTTCAAATTTTTATTCCATCTTCCCCATGAGAATATTATTTTATAGGAATTAAGGTCAATTACATCGTCCATATAAGGATAACAGACATCATAATTTGAAAACCCTGTAATCCAGAAACTCACATCTCTTAATGTTGCTCCCCAGTTTTCTCCAGCGAGAACACAGAGTTCAGGATTTGATTTAAAAACAGGTAGTCCTAAAAATGGTTTAACTGAATTCTTAACAATTTCAAGGTAATTATCATCTTTTAATTCTCTATCTCCAAAAGTTGAAAGTATATTGCTTCCAGCAATGTAAGAGACTGCCTGTTGAATTAATCTTTCTTTTTCTGATTTTTCTCTATTTCCCCAGACCATAGCGAACAATTCCTGATTTTCTTTCATAATCTGTCTTCTACTCCTTAAAGCCATATAAACCCAAATTGTATGTGTATATGGATTACACCACAAACCATCAAGAACTTTACTTTGAGGAATTAAGGCAATTCCTGAATTCCATGCATAAACTTTAATATTCGGATATTTATTATGTATATGTTTTGCAAAATTAATATGCGCACCTGCTTCCATTCTTGTTTGAACCCAATTTTTATATATTTCCATTTCTTCAGGTGTCCAGACAGGATAATATCTCATATCAAGACCGGTTTCTTTAATAAAAATTTCATTGTATTTTTTTATCGTGAGAACATTTGGACCACTTATTGAACGAGACCAGATAAAATTTGCAGGGCAGTCATAATTGCTTATAAAGTGATATCCATCATCATCTTTTTCAGGTCTTGCTGGTATTGAAATATCCCATCCAAATTGCATTCCTGTTTCTTCAAGAAAATGTATTCCATAAATATTTTTTGGTCCAATATATTCAATCCAGTCATCTATTATTTTAAAAAATTCATCCCTTATTCCAGTATCAAAGGAAATATTCGGGAAATTATATCTTTCCCAGGAATAAGGAGGGCCTGCTCCCCACCATAATTGAACTATAATTTTCTTTCCATTTTTAGTTAATTCCTCCATACTTTTTTTCAATAATTCAATTTTTCCATAAGAAAGATTGACCTGAATTCCGAGATATTCTGCTTCTTTACAATTTAAAAATCTATTATATTCATCCTCTGAAAGAGAAACTAAATTATAGGGATATATAAGCCAACCCACCCTATTTTCAGAAAGTGCAAAAAGACAGAAAAAAAGAAAAATCAATATTTTTCTTTTCATTTTAATTTTTCTATATCTTTTATTTCAATATTGATTGATTTTAATTTTTCAAAAATATTTAAAATTTCATCTGGTTTCATTTCCTTTTTTAAACCTTTAAACCAGAAATTAAAAGAAAAATTCTCTATTTGTTTTACATCAGTAAGTTTAATTTCAAAATTAAAATGAACCTGATTTTTTATATAAAAAGAATAATCTGTTTTTGCCTCCTTTAATTCATTTGGAAATGGAATAAAAATTGAATATGATGGCTTATTTTCAGAGATTATACTTATCCAGCCATCAATATTTCTATCTTGAAATATTATTTCTCCTTTTTTACTATCTTCTAATTGGTTTCTTTCTGTCTTGAAATTTAGAATTTTGTTTCCTTTAGAGTAAAAAATATTGTCATTTTTTATATCATATTCAAAGGCAAAATTATATAGATTTGAAAAATTAAAAGGTATTTCTTCTGGAATAATAATCTGTTCAAAGCATATCCAGTCACCTTTTTCATAAAGATATGTCTTATTATATACATCAATTTTATTTGCTCCATACTGATAATCCTTTAAAAATGTAATACTTGAAACACGAATTGGGCCTTTAAATAATATTTCAGGTAATGACCAGTTTTTCCCATGATTTCCTGGCCTTGAGGCGATAGAATTTGATGGGAAATACCATGTCCATGAAGAGTGAATATTAATTATGGGTTTTCTATTATAATAAAATAAAATTATACTTCCCATTCCCCAGTTTTCAAATTGATTTTTTTCAGGGTCTATTCCTCTTGAAGGGCCCTTTATTCCTAAAAGAAACTTATCATTCCATAGTTGAATATCATGTCCAAGGACATCCGCATCCATTGGGTCTCCAATAAAAGAATTTGATTTATAATGAGGACATGGTAAAGGAAGTTTATTCCAGTATAAATAGTAATCTGTTTCTCCAGAATATAAATTTGCAAGAAACACAATTTCATCATTTTCGTCAAGAATTCTATTGGGTGATGAAGGAGGTAAAATTAAATTGTCATATTCATCAATCTGTAATGGTATTTCTCCTTCTTTTCCAATAATTCTTATTGTTGAAACAGGAATATCTTCATTTAATATTTTTTTTATTTGAGAACCTTTAATTATAACAGGGAAATTCTCTATATATCCACTTGAATGAAAAACTATTTTACATCTTCTATTCCATCTTTTATCCCACCATTTAACCTCTCCATTCAAATTTAAAAAAAAGAATATAAAAAATAAAATTAAAAAATTCAACCTCATTAAAGTTCCTTAATAATCTTTTCTATCTCTCTAATTAATTCAGCAATTTCCTTTCTCTTTTTTTCTATAAGTTTTATATCCTTTGTCCAGTGGTAATAGTCCTCAATAATTTCTTTTTCTATTTTAAGACATTTCTCAACTTTTTTTATAATCTCTTCATTTTTATCCTTATCAAGATATGCACTTAATTTATGTAATTTTTTGAAATATTCGTAATCTTCAAGACCATCCCTTACGCTTACAATTCTCATACTCGGTATTACTTCATATTCAGGTCCAGGATATATAAGAGTTCCACATCCCCTCCAGTTTCCATCAACCCATTTTGAATTTGGCCATTTTTCAGATATATCTTTTTTAATATTTTCTTCAGGGATACCATTTAAAGCAAATATAAGCATACCATCTGCCTTTAATTTCCATGCAAACCATGAAAGTATTCTTGCTCCTATATATGGTCTGTGATAATAAATATATGGAGAAAAATTTCCTTCAGAATCAACTCTTTCTCCACATGTATAAAACCAGTATTTTTCACCATAAATTTCTCTTCTTTTCTGCATCTCATTTAATATTTCAGGAGAAATATCTGTTAAATGTGGAGCCCATATATCATGAAGCCCAATAGGTTTTTTCTCTGCCTGCTCCCTTAAAGGATTGACACCAAAATTTATAAGTTTTAATTCAGGAACAATCTGCCTTAAAAATTTGTGATGCCTTATCATATCAAGATACCTTGGATTTGAATTCGGTTCATCATAAATTTCAAAAGTAGATATTTCAAGTATTCCTTTCTTTTTCAAAAACTCAACCAGACTTTTAAGATATTGAGGCCATAAAGGATGTTCATCATAATAGACCTCTCCCTTGTTAAACTTTTTTTCCCATTCTTCAGTAATTTTTTTTACATTTATTTTTTCTCCTGTTTTTCTGTCAATAATATCCGCCCATGAGAAAATTAAAAATGCTCCAAGATTGCAGGATAAAGATGCTCTAAATGAATTTCCTCCATATTCAAGTCCTGTATCTATAAATTTCTCCCATTCACTAAAATCAAATGAAAATTTACTGTCTTCCTCATAATATATTTTTAAGTGGGGTGCTAAAGCAGGGACAGAATCACAAAAAGGAGTTATGCGGTATTTAGATATTTTTTCTGCCTGTTTTTTATATATATCAAGTGTATATGGATTTTTTCCATATGGAATAATACCATAAAATCTTCCCCATGAAAATCCAGCAGGGTCAAACCAGAAATTATTTTCAAGTGATGATTTTTTAGGAATATCAAATCCAAAAGCATTCACAATAACCGGAATGCCAAGTTTTCCATTTTCTGTTTCTACGATAATTTCTCCTTTATATTCTCCATATTTTGTTCCTTCAGGACAATAAAAATCAATAAATATACTCTTTAACTGACCATGGGGTAAATCAAACTTTTTTCCCGGAATTAAAATATCTGGTTGTATTTCCCTTATTCCACTATCAGGGTCTAAATTTTGAAGATAAACATAATCAACTATATACCATGAAAAATTTTCAGAACCAATTTTACCATTTTCTCCTTTAAGTTCCTGAAATTTAACATTCACATTTTTTAAATCTGTCCAGAAGGGAATAATAATAACCTGAAAACTTTCATATTCACCACCAGCAAGAGAAATTTTTACCTCTTTTTCCATTTTTTCAGGTATTTTATCAGGATATATTTTTTCATAAGGTCCAACTATTCCATAAGTGAAACTGGTTTCTTTATCAACCGGATATAAGGAAATAAGAAAAATATCAAATTCAAATTCATTCCAGTATTTTTTAAGTTTTTGAATATTATCTAATAGTATTTTCCATTCTTCATTGCTCAATTTATAAGAATTTTTAAATGTGGATGAGCAATTATATAAATCATCTTTCAGAATTTTAATCTTTTCATTTAACTGAGAAACTACTGGATTTTTAAAATTTATTAATTTTATTTCAGCATTTCTAATCTTATCATCTATATTTTTAATCAATTTACCTATATAGGGGAGTTCTACAAATGTTTTCCCAGTATAAATGAGTGATTTATCTAAATAACCTTCTATTTCAATTTCCCAGATACCTCCATCTGTTATATGATAAGGAATATCAATTTTCCCTTCAACCAGTTTTCTTTTTTCTTCTATAATCTTCCCATCATTCTTAATTTTATATAATAGATTTATTTTACTTTCTGCTTCAAAAGAAAAAGTCCTTTTTCCAAAATTCAAAGTTTCTTCATCTTTTTTTATTATCCTTGGTGGATAATTTAATAAATCTTTTTTCCCTTTAAATATAGCATTTCCAAATAATTCTACCTGATGGAAACTCATTGGTGTTGGAACCCATTGGGACCATTCATGAAGTCGTGCCTCATCCCTGCAAAATTGTATTCCCCAGATTTCTCCTATTTGAGGTGTTGAATAATATTCTTCTTTATGAACAAGTTGATTGAATGGAATTTCTGCTTCACATGTCCAGTATTTATCATAAATACCAATTGCTACCTTCCAGTCAGGATTGAAACTGCTTCCCTTTTTGCTTGAATAATCATATCTTGCTCCTGATGGACTTACACAGAACTGGTAATAATGTTTTTTTGTTTTCTTTGGGTCAATAAAAAATTCAATAACATCTCCGCTAAAATTAAGCATATCTCTCATATCTTCAGGTGGTCCATAAGAAAGTTTTGCCATTTCATCTTCGTAATTTTTGTAAAATATATAAATATTTTTTGCATCATAACAAATCCTTACTTCTATTTGCTGGGTTGCTCTTTCTTCCGGTTTTTGAAAAATTCTAAAATCTGTTATAACCTCTGCTTCCTTCCAGCATTTTTCTGTCATTTTTCCATCTATAACTGGTGGTTTGTCTGTCCAGTAAATATTTAACGAAAATTTTTCTTGAGAAAATAAAAACGAAGAAAAAATAAAAATTAAAAATACTTTCTTCATCCTGTCTTCCTTTCACTTATAAGAAGAAAGAAGTTTTTCGTATGTATCCCTTTTTAATTTCTCAATTTTCTCAACAATATCCAGTATACCTTTATAATTTTTTTCATTTACAAATTTTTTCCCCTCCTCAATTAATTTTTTATATTCATTTTCATCAATTAATTTTTTTGCCTCTTCATTCTCCAATAGTTTATCAATTTCTTCTACAATATTTTTAAATGAAGAAAAATCAAAATTCACCTTCCAGTCAATTTTTGAGAGTTTATTATAAATCTCATTAACTTCTATTTGTTTAAAATTTTCAATTGCTTCTTCTCTGTTTTCATTATAAAAATATCCAAGAGCAAATTTAATCTCTTTCAAATCTCTTTTAGGAGTTATTTCAATCCCAACTCCATAAGTTCCCCTTACCCTGCAATCATTAACTTCATCAGGCAAAAAAACAAGAAAATTTCCATATCTATCCTGGTACCCTCCATATTTATTAAAAAGTATTACATAAAAATCACCTTCTTTCATCTTTCCTTCTTCTTTGTGTAAATTATAAAATCCACTTTTAAATCCGCACCATCTTTCTCTTTCTTTTGGACCTGTTGTTTCACCCGGATATGCACTTAAAAAAACTTTTGAGATTGGGAAATTTGATTCAATTTTCATAAAAAACCAGTTTTTCAGTCCTTTATATTTTAAAATTTTTACAGAAAGGTAAATTTCTCCTTCCCAGAAAAGTTCTGCAATACCTCTTTCTTCTGTATTTTCAAGAATATAAATATTTTTTATTAAATTTTCCCTTTCAATATTAATATTTTTTCCATCCTTATTTACTCCAACAGATAAAAAATTCCATATATCCCATCCTCCATTTCCAATTCTTCCAAATTCACATCCAAGTGAAAAATCTCCCCATTTTTTTCTTATCGGTTTTTTCTCCTCTTCATTATAAATTGCCTGATAGTTTATTTTTAAATTATCAATTACAAGGACTCTCTGATTTACTATATTTTGCTCTTCGTTTTTTTTATAATCATTCCTCAAAAAAATATCAATAGAAAAGGAGAAAACAGGAAAGATAAAATATAGAAAAGAAAAAAATTTGCATATATTTTTCATTTTATATAATTTTTAAATTTATTTCATCTTTCAAACCAGTTGCAACATCTGTAATTTCAACTGTATAGTTTCCTGATTTTTCATTATATGCAACAGGTATTTCCAAAATATTATTCTCAAACTGGAAAACATTTTTATAAATTTCACCCTCTTTGTTATATATCCTTATTCTGTAAATTCTTCCTGCTTTTAATGAAGAAGATGATAATTCTATTTTTTCCCCTCTTTTTACATTTTTGTTTTTAATCTCTATCTTTGGCTTTTCCTGTTTTTCTTTAAATAATGAGTAAAGGATAAATGGTTCTTCAATTTTTTCTTCTATATTATTTCCTTCATTGAAAAATCCATGGTCAACTTTATAAACATAATACTTTTCATTAAATTTAACTTTTATTTTCTTTCCTATATCTTCTTTTGGAGTTAAAATTCCCAGTATTTTGAAATCTGGATTTTCCCTTATTCTTATAACAACTCTTTCTTCATTTACACCCTTTACTTCAATTTCTTTTTTTATTCCAGCAATTTCAAGTATATCAAGGATGAATTTATCAAAATCTTTAAATGATGAGGTATTAAAAGCAGAATTAAGGTCAAAATTTAAAAGTATAGCAATTCCATTTCCAAAATAATTTACATTAAAAATATCAACCTCTGGATTTGTTGTTACCTTTTCAGCATTAAATATAATATTTTTCCCTTTTATTTCAGCGTTTAAATTCAATTGTTTAAATACAAATTTTTCTTTCCCTTTTATATCAACTCCAAAAATATTATTGAGTTGACTTTTTTCAAGATATCTGCAGTATCCATTTAAAATCCCTGGATTTATATCTGCAATGAGAATTCCTCCATTTTTAACAAATTTTTCTATTTCAAGTTTTTCCTTATCTGATATTGAAGATGAACCAAATAAAAATAATATTTTATAATTTTTCAAATCCCCATTTTCAATCATATTTGTGGTTAAAAAATCAAAATTTATGCCATTCCTGTAAGAAAAATCAATAAATTGACTGATTGAATTTTTGGGAGAAAGAAATGGCTCTCCAGTTAAAGAAATTGAATTACTTGAATGTGACCAGTGAATAGCAATTTTATCATTTTTAAGTTTATTTATAACAAGAATTTGAGCAATTCCATCATATAATTTTTTTAATCTTGGTAGCATCTTTTCAAAATATTCAGCATATGAAAAATCAACTGAAATAAATCCTTCAGCCGATGGTCCTGCAGCATACCAACTATTACCATTTACTATTCCACATAAAAGTGGCTTCCATAATGGAAATGGATAAATATCTCTTCCTCCATGACTACCTACATATCCTCCCCACCAGTTTGTTCTCAATTTATCCCATCCAATACTTCTTAAAACCTCATTTTCTATTTTGTCAGCATATGGTCCCCAAAATTCAAGTTTACATATTGTAAATTCAAGATTCCCCGGGACTGAACCTTCCGCACCAACTTTTGCATATTTGTCTATTTCTTTAATTACTTTTGACAGATAATGATGATAATCAGCATATTCTTTTTCCATAAAACATCTATGGTCATACCATGCAGGATATTTTTTGTTTTCAAGCGCCTCTTTCAATTTATAATGTTTAACCTCTTCAAAACTATTAAACTTATCTCCCCATTCTCTATTTAGATTTTTTATATCTATGTATTTTTCTTCCAAATAATCTCTAAACTTTTCTTCTTCACTTGAAGAATATCCACCTTCATAGGAAAAAAAGTTTTCGTCTCCAAGTGAATAAACTAAGACACCATATAAAGGAAGATTTTTTATTCTTTTTATTATTTCTTCTTTTGCTTCTTTCTGAACAATTTCATTATAAAAAGAACCATCTCCTTTATATTTCTCCTTATTTTTTGGGTCATTTGTCCTTAACCATAGTTCCTGAGTCCAGCCATTTTCATCAGGACTTAACATAATTCTATACATATATGGAACAAATTTAATATTGAAAATTGATGAAATTTTTGCATTAGTTCCTTCATCTGTTGGATGATTGAGTGAACATGTAAAACCAGCATTTAGTATCTGTGGCTGGTATAAAAATGGAAGATAATCATTTATTCCACCCCATAAAATTACTGGAAATATTTCTTTTTCTCTTTTTGGGAAAAATATTTCTTTTTCTACCTTTGCTAAAACTTTATTATCTTCTAATATCTCACACTCTAAATCACCACATAAAGTCGGAAAAGAATCAAAATTTATTTCAAAATTAAATGAATTTTTATCTGGATTTAATGGAAATACTTTTTGAATATATGTCTTCCCGTATAAAGAGTCAGTAATCTTTAAAATAACTTCCCCATCTTTCTTTAATTTATTTTCAAGATTTAAACTTACCTTAATTTTCTCTCCTTTTTCATAGGAAACCTTGTCTGTATCAATATTTACATTTCCTATATAAGATTTAACATTGAAAGAGAAAAAGCCAAAATCATAAATTTTATTCTCTTTAAAAACAATATAATCAAGATAATACTGCCCATCTTTCAAAAATGGCAAATTTATTACTGGATTATTTGAAGGCACATCTTTTTCATAAACAATTTCATTCCATCTATCTCTTATTCTAAAAAGTATTTTGCTTTTCTTATCTCCTTCAACTTTAAATTCTAATTTTTTTGGTAAATTTTCCTGATTTATAACATCATTATTTTTAAAATTAATGGGTATTAAATTGAAGTCCTTTTCTCTTTTCCCTGCCCATAATATTGATTTTATTACAAGCGCCATATAATTTTCATAATCTGATTTCCAGAATCTTGAATATTTTTCAGGATTTGTTAAACTTAAACCACCCCAGTATGTTGAATGTAGCCCCGGATAATTAACAATTAAAATTCTCCCATTTCCAAATTTATATCCTTTTAATAATTCCTCTATTTTAAATTTTTTTTCCTGTGTCAATAAATTTGCTGGTGTCCATCCAGAAGGAGTAAAAGGGATTGAATTTAAATTTAATGTTTTTGATATCCATTCACAATTTTCATTTGTAGAAAATAATTTTTTATAAATTGTTCCTAAATCATAAAAGAACACAAGACCCGTCCCATTTTTAACTTTTTCAATTATTTTATATTTTGCTTCAGGAGGTAAAATATCAAATTTAACATTACCGAAAATAATTACATCATATTCCTTTTTTAATTTTAATAATATTTCTTTTTCTTTCTCATATGTTGTTGTTCCTTCTACCTGCCCCTCATACATATCTTCAAGTGCAAGAAGTCCAGAATGAAAAACTGTAAAACCTTCAAAATCCATATCAGACCTTTCCCATACCTCAACAACTTCTCTTGCTCCCTGTCTTGGAACAATAAATAAACAATTTAATTTTCCTCCATAAAGTGGTTTTGCCCAGTTATGATGAGGAGTTATATATTTTGTTGTTATTAAATTTAAGTAATCACCTTTATGTTTTGGAAATAATGGAATAGAGAAAATAAAAAAAGTGAATAAAAATAAGGATTTAAATTTCATCTTACCTCCTTGACATTGATTAAAATTTCTTCAATTTTTAAGTCCCAGTATAAGTTGTTAAATTGTAATAGTAAATCATTCATATCTTTTATTTTTTCATGTGTTATCTCACCTTTTATTTTATCTGTAAATTCATCCCTCATTTTTAAAAACTTATTGCTTAATTGGTCATTTTTAATTTTTTGCTGTAATATATCTATTTCCTTTATTAGTTTTTCTATCTCAATTCTATTCTCATTAAAAATCTCCTCATTTTTCAAAAACTTATATTTCCCTTTCTCCTTACATATTAAAATTCCACCCTTACAGGGTAATTCCCAGGGAGGTGAGATATATTTTGAAAGGACTTCTCCAATTTTATTTAAATCAACTTCCTTTTTTGAAAAATATAAATAACCAAATTTATCAGGACTATTATAACTTCCACCACATGACCAACTCACTCCTCTGAATTTTCCTGTTGAAAATGAGTATCTAACAAGGTTAAACATCCATATATCTCCTTCTTCTGGCTTTTTAAATACATCATTCCATGGAAAGAATGATTCAACTATCCAGCAATTTTTTCCTTTTGATGTTTTATAAATCCAGTTTTCGTGATTCCAGGAAGCATCTGTATTTGCAGTATCTATCCTTCTTTCATCTCCCTGTGTTCCAAGAAAATTGACAACATATCTTAAATAACCAACTCCTTTACCTTCAGGGTCAAAATATATCTCATTACAATCATCTGTCCATAATTCAGGGTCATCTCTCATCTTCCTTGTTGCCTTTATATTTTCAATATTCTCATCATAATTTATACTTGCAAAATATAACCCTTTTTCATTATAAAAAATAATAAACTCTGTATTTAATTCCCCTTTAATTGGTTTTGGTTGCCAGTATTTATAGAAGTTACCATCCCTTTTAGATATTTTCCATGCATTCTCATTTAAATATCCATCTATTTCTATCTTTTCATCAATATAAACTGGATTATAAAAGGATAAAATTTTTGATTGTGAAAAAAGGAATGGACAAATAAAAAAAAATAGAAAAAATATATATTTTTTCATTACCATTCCTGTAAAAATGGAGTTATATCTCCTCTATGATACCACCTTCCTGTTGTATATGGATAATTTGCCATCTGTGGAACATGAATAAAATGAACACTTCCATCTATATATAGACGATTTAACCAGGATCCTCCTGTTCCATAAGGTCCATCTGTAAAACCATAAGTAGGTCCTTTACCACCAGGATGAACATACCAATATGTGTTTCTCATATCCCAGATATAATCAGTCATAATCCATCTATAAATAGGAGGCATTTTATATATTTCTGATAACTTTTTCCCCCTTACAACCACACTTCCTGAATATACAACAAAAGCATAATTACTGCTGTGGGCGTCTGAATAATGGAACATATAACTATAATTCCACCATTCATTATTACCTGTATCTGGATTTAGTTGAGAAGTTCCTGCTGCTGTAAGACCTGCTGTTGTTGGACAGATACATATAAAGTCAGCACCTACTATTCTATTTGTTGGTAAAGGATAGTTTTTTTGAATCTGTGGAACATAAGGAGCAAGAAATCTAATCCAGTTTTTTGAATAATTTCCAGGATATGCCCAGCATACATTTCCTTGGTCAATAGGTGGGAAATATTCATCATAATCATTTAAATACATCATCCATGCAAGACCGAGTTGTTTTAAATTATTCATACATGTTGCTGTTCTTGCTCTTTCCCTTGCTTTATTTAATACAGGTAATAACATTGAAGCGAGAATAGCCATAATAGCAACCACAACAAGTAATTCCACCAATGTGAAGCCATGTGGTTTTGAAAAAATGCTCTTTGAAAATTTTTTCTTCATAGTCCACCTCCTATTGTAAAATTTAATCTATATATAATCATCCGCAAAAGGCGGATGGGAAAGGAGGAA
>Ga0123519_10007807_pt1 | contig 16464 bp, 16 predicted proteins | sample YelNatPaOPRAMG02_FD_87396 | JGI IMG/M metagenome (GOLD analysis project Ga0123519, IMG submission 87396) | Hot spring microbial communities from Yellowstone National Park - Yellowstone National Park OP-RAMG-02 (version 2) | ecosystem: Environmental > Aquatic > Thermal springs > Hot (42-90C) ...
GGATGCTTCGCGCGCCACGGCTCGCCGTGCTGAAACGCTCGCAGAACGCGCTCAGCATGACACGCGGCTCAAGTTTCTCTGCCTCGCACAGGGTCCAACAGACCCTGGGGTACTCAGAATGACGCGTGGGTCTGGCGTCGCTGCCGAGCACGTGCCTTCTCTGGCACCTGGAATGTACGCCGGTGATTCTGGGATACATCCGCCGCCGGGGAACACCCAGGATGCGGCGCCAGCGGCCTACCAGCCGATGGCCTGGCCGTCGCCACGGGGGTCTGCGCCGCCGGCGAGGATGCCGTGCTCGCGGTCGATGACGACGCCCTGGGCCTGGCCCATCAGCTCGGACCAGTCGCCCACCACTTTGACGTCGTGGCCCAGTTCGCGCAGGCCGCGCAAGACGGAATCGGGCACGCGGCCCTCGATGCTGAGGGTGCCGAGGCCGCTGCCGGCGGGCTCGTAGCGCCAGCGGGGCGCCTCGATGGCCTGCTGGATGTTGTGGCCCAGGTCGAGCAGCCGGGTGAGGAGGGCGGCGTGGAGCTGAGGGTCGGCGCCGGCCCCGGCGGTGGCGAGGATGAGCCAGGGTTGTTCGCCCTCGAACAGCATGGCCGGCATGAGGCCCCGCGTGGGGCGCTTGCCGGGCTCGAGGCGGTTGGGGCTGGCCGGGTCGAGGCTGAAGGAGGCGATGCTGTTTTGCAGCACGATGCCGGTGTCGCCGGCCACGACTCCCGAGCCCAGGTCGCCGTGCAGGCTTTGCACCAGAGCCACGGCCAGGCCCCTGGCATCGGCGGCGGCGACGCCGGCGGTGGCGCTCATGGCCAGGGCGCCGGGCGGGCAGGCCTGCGCCCACAGCTCCGAGGCGTAGTCGCTGAGGGGCCGGGCATGGCTGGCGACCAGCGCCCGCCGGCGGCTGGCGTAGGCCGGGCTCAGCATCTCGGCCAGAGGCATGGCGGCAAAGGCCGGGTCGCCCAGCAGCGGGCCGCTGTCGGCCAGGGCCAGCTTGGTGGCTTCGACCAGACGATGGTAGTAGGCGGGGCTCTGGTCGCCGAAGGTCGCCAGCTCCCAGCCATCCAGGATGTTCATGGCCAACAGGGCGGTGGCGCCCAGGGTGTTGGGCGGCAGCTCGTAGAGGGTACGCTGGCGGTAGGTGCTGCGGAGGGAGCCCACCCAGTCGGAGTGGTGGTTGGCGAAATCCTCGCGGGTGAGGATGCCGCCCCGTGCCTCCAGGTCGTCGACCATGGCCGCGGCCAGGTCGCCGGTGTAAAAGGCCTCGCAGCCATCGCTGGCCAGGCTCTCGAGGCTGCGCGCCAGGGCAGGCTGCACCAGGGTCTCGCCCTCGGCGTAGGGCCGGCCGTCGTGCAGGAAGAGGGCTGCGGCGCCCTCGCTTCGTTCGAGGAGGGGCTGGCTGTCGGCCAGCTTGCCGGCCAGGTAGGCCGACACGGGGAAGCCGTTCTGGGCATAGTGGATGGCGGGCTCAAAGAGCTGCTCCCAGGGCAGGGCGCCCCACCGCGAGTGGGCGCTGCCCCAGGCGGCGACAGCGCCGGGCACCGTCGCTGCGGCGAGCAGCCCGTGGGCCGGCACGCTGTCGTAGCCGCGTTCGCGGTAGAACTGGATGGTAGCCTGGCTCGCCGAGGCGCCCGAGCCATTGAGGCAGAAGGGCTGGCTGTGGCCGGGCTGGTAGACCATGAGAAAGGCATCGCCGCCCAGCCCGGCGATAGGCGGCGCCACGACCGCCAGCACCGCCGCGGCCGCAATGGCCGCGTCGACGGCGTTGCCACCTTGCTGGAGCGCCCAGACTCCCGCTTCAGCCGCCAGGTAGTGAGGCGCAGACACCATCCCTCGCGAGGCCATGGTCACAGGCCTGCCGGTCAACAACGGCGCCTCGAGCATTGTGGGTGCCTCCTCTCACGGCAGGGAACCTCCACGGGTGCATCCAGGATCCGGAAGCAGCCCCCATGCCCGCCCTCGGGGCAGGGTCACCTGCGGTGGGGGCCGCACCAGCCGGATTCTCTTCGCAGCCGCTTCTGTGGCAGGGTTTGAGCAAGAAACATGCCAGGAAAAGAAAAAGCGGGAGGGCGCAAGGAAGATAGGCCTCTCCCGCTCGCCGGCCCAGGCCGGCTGGCACGCGCCGCTCGGAATGACTGCGGCCTCCTGGGCCAGGCCCGGGCAGCTACCGGGCCGGCTCGGCGGCGACGATGACCTCGACGGTGTTTTGGTTATGGTTACCTGCGGTATCGGCCACGCTGAGCCGCAACTGGTAGCGGCCCGGAGCGAGGTGGCGTGTATCCCACACGCCCAGTACGCCGTTCTGCACCTGGGCGGTGCGCCGCGCCGGGCCGATAGGCGTCCAGTCGCGGCCGCGCGTGCTATACTCGAGCTGATAGTAGGCCATGTTCTCGTCGGTGGCCGTGCCTCTGATCTCCACCATGCCGCTGATGGTCTCGTTCTGCTCGGGCTGGGTGATTTCGGCGGTGCCGCGGGCCGCAAGGATCGACTCGGTCAGGATCAGGCCCAGCACGGCGGCGGTCAGCACGAGCACGGGCAACCAACGATGGGCTCCGAGTTCCAAGGTTCGTGCTCCTTTCCAGGTCCCTCTACAGGCTGCGCCGCCCGCGCGAAGGCAGGGCGCGGGTGGGCCCGGCAGCCTCCGCGTAGCTGATGGAGAGCGAGTCGCGCACGTCGACCACCCCCGGGACGTGCAGGGCGTCTTCGAGGGCCGCATTGCGCTCGGCCCAATTGCGCACGATGCCGCTGAGGGTCACATGGGCGTCGTCGACGGTCACGTCGATGCGCTCGGCGTTGACTGCGGCGTCGCGGCGCAGGGCCTGTTCGATCTGCACTGCCAACTGGCGGTCGCTGGCCGAGGTGCTCGGCACTACCACCAGTTCGTTGGTCACGCTCACCACGCCTCGCGTCCAGCGGGCGTCATCTTCGGCGCGGCTCTTGGCCCAGCCGCTGGACACTGTGCCCCGCAGGGTAACCTGGCCGCCCTGCACGTCGACGTTGATGTGGCGCGAGTCGAGGTCGGCATCGCGCATCAGCGCATCGCGGATGTCGGTGGCGATGCGCTCATCGTCGGTGGGGGCGGGCAGGCGGACGTCGATCTGGTTCTCGACGCTGTAGACGCCCCATACCCGGCGGGCGGCTTCGGCAGCAGCCCACTTGCTGCGGTAGCTGGGGGCCGTGCCGCGCAAGGTGACCGTGCCGTCGTTGACGATGACCTCGATATTCTCGGCGTTGACCCGCTCATCGGCGGCGAGTTGGTCGAGCACCGCCTGGCGGATGTCGTTCTTGATCCGTTCCATGAACCCACTACCCTTTCTGCGGCAGGCTCACTGCCGAAGGCAAATCCACAGATCGCGCCCGGCGGCGCAGCGCCCTCCAGGCACGGTCTCCATGGCCAGGGTGCGACGGCCCTGGCTACGGCGCCTGGTGGCGGGCGTGGACCTCGGTGACGACGGGCAGCGCCGTGCCACATGCGCAGCGATCGGGCCGGTCCGAGAATGACACCTGGTACATGTGGCGCCGGATGGCCGTGTCGCCGCATTGGGGACACACCGTGTCTTCGGCGCCCAGGCCGGGCACGTTGCCCAGGTAGACGTAGCGCAGGCCGGCCTGGCGACCGATCTCTGCCGCCCGCTGCAGGGTCTCGACCGGCGTGGGAGGGCGGTTGGTCAGCTCGAAGGTTGGGTAAAAGCGCGAAAGGTGCCAGGGGATGTCGGGGCTCACGCTCACCAGGAACTCGGCGATGGTGCGCAGGGCCTCATCGGCATCGTTCTCCCCGGGCACCACCAGGGTGGTCACCTCAGTCTCCACACCCCGCTCGTAGAAGGTGCGGATGGTGTCGAGCACCGGCTGCAGGCGCGCGCCGCACAGGCGGCGGTAGTAGCGGTCATCGGGGCCCTTGAGGTCCACATTGGCGGCGTGCAGGTAGGGCAGGATGACCTCATGGGCTTGCGGGGTCATAAAGCCGTTGGTCACAAAGACGTTGGCCAGGCCGGCCTCCATGGCCCGCGGTGCGATGGCCAACACGTACTCCATGAAGATGGTGGGCTCGGTATAGGTGTAGGCGATGCTGGCGCAGCCATAGTCGAGGGCCAACTCGACGGCGCGTTCGGGTGTCAGCGGCTCGCCGTGGGGCGTCTCCGTCTTGCCCTTGGAGGCCTGCGAGATGTCGGCGTTCTGGCAGAAGCGGCAGCGCAGGTTGCAACCCACGGTGGCGATGGAGAGGGCCTGCGTGCCCGGGAGGAAGTGGAAGAGGGGCTTTTTCTCGATGGGGTCCACATTGAGAGCCACCACCTCGCCGAAGACCAGGGTGTAGAGGGTGCCGCCCCGGTTCTCGCGCACGCCACACACCCCTGTGCGGCCCGGCCGGATGTGGCACTCGTGGGGGCAGAGGAAACAGTGCACCTCGCCCTCAGCCAGCGGTTCCCAGAGGATCGCCTCTCTATCCATCCGACGCCGCCCTCCCCCAGGGTCTCTGCCTGCCCGGCGAGCCCGACGTGCCTCGCCGTCGCGTTCCCTACGGCGGAGGAGCAAAGAGCGTGCCATGGCCTGAGGGCGGCCTGGCAGGGCCATGGCATGTTTCTTGCTGGCCCTCCTGCGCCGTTTGGCCTGGGGGCGAACGGGGGATGGGTTCAGTCCGTGGAAGCAGCACCGGGCGCCATGCCCTGGTATGAGGAGCGGTCATGCTTGTCAGGTGTGAGAAGTGTGGGGGGAACGTCGATGTCGCTCGCCTGCGCACGCGGAGCACGGGCGAGGTGGAACTGGCGGGAGTCTTTTCGCTGGAGATCTCGGCCGTCGAGGCGCGGGTGTGCACCAACTGCGGCTATATCGAGCTGTATGCCATGCAGCCGAGCGAGGTGGCGGGGCCTGACGTCACTGCCGAGCCGCAGGTGGGGTTCTACGACGAGTAAGGGCAAAGCATCGCCTTGCGCTTGCCATCGCAGCTGCAGGAGTTGGGGGCGCCGTGGCACGGTTCCACATCGCGAGCACTGAGGAGATCAAAGCCGGGCGGGTCACCGACGTCTACTTTCAGAACACCCTCGAGGTGTTGCGGGCCGAGAAGGCCAACCCCCATGTGGTGGGCGAGGTGATGGCGAAAACCTTGCCCAATGGCCAGGCCTGGGGGGTGCTGGCCGGCATCGAGGAGGTGGCCCACCTCTTCGAGGGGCTCGACATCCGCGTGTCGTCGTTGCCGGAGGGCACGCTCTTTCGCACTTTTGAGCCGGTGCTCACCATCGAGGGACCCTACCAGGCCTTTGGAGTCTACGAGACGGCCATGTTGGGGCTCCTCTGCCAGGCCTCGGGCATTGCCAGCCGTGCCGCTGCCTTTCGCATCGCTGCGGGCACGCGCACCCTGCTCAGCTTTGGCGCGCGCCGCATGCACCCGGCCCTGGCCCCCATGATCGAGCGGGCGGCCTACCTGGGCGGCTGCGATGGCGTGTCGGCGACGGTGGGTGCAGAGCTCCTGAGCATCCGCGCCACGGGCACCATGCCGCATGCGCTGATCCTGGTGCTGGGCGATACGGTGGAGGCCGTACGGGCCTTCGACCGCACCATCGACCCAGCGGTGCCGCGCGTGGCACTCATCGACACCTTCAACGACGAAAAGTTCGAGGCGCTGCGCGTGGCCGAGGCGCTGGGCGAGCGCCTTTCGGCCGTGCGCCTCGACACCCCCGCCTCGCGGCGCGGCAACATGCGGCGCATCCTCGAGGAGGTGCGCTGGGAGCTGGACCTGCGTGGCTACCGCCACGTCAGGCTGATCGTGAGCGGCGGGCTCGACGAGGCCCAGGTGGCCGAGCTGCGGCCGGTGTGCGACGGGTTCGGCGTGGGCACGGCGATTTCGAACGCCCCCACCATCGATTTCGCCTTTGACCTGGTGGAGATCGAGGGGCGGCCCATCGCCAAGCGGGGCAAGGAATCGGGGGCCAAGGTGGTGGAGGTCTGCCCGGCCTGCGTGAGCCGGCGGGTGGTGCCGAGGGGGGCGGTCGGGCGCCGCTGTGCCTGTGGCGGCCAGTATGTGGAGCTTTCCGTGCCACTCGTCGAGCACGGCCGGCTGGCACGGCCTTTGCCGTCGCCGCAGAGCATCCGTGAGTCGGTGTTGGAGCAGTTGGAGGCCCTGGGCCTGTGGGCACGGAGCGAGTAGCCCGGTTCCCGGCCCGGCGCCCGGATTTTCTCAGCACGAACGAGGCAGGCATGGCTGTAGGCGAACTCAAGCCCGAAGCCCTGCGCCGTAGGGCCGACCCGGCGCAACTCGGCTTCGAAAGCACCGCCCAGCTCGAGCCGGCGGTGGAGATCATCGGCCAACCGCGGGCTGTGGAGGCCGTGGGCTTCGGGGTCAGCATCACCAGCCCCGGTTACAACATCTTTGCGCTGGGGCCCTCGCGTACGGGGCGTACTACTACCGTCATGAGGTATCTGGAGCGAGAGGCGGCCGGCCGCCCCGTGCCCGACGACTGGTGCTACGTGAACAACTTTGCCGAACCCCACCGTCCCCGTGCCCTGCGCCTGCCGCCCGGCAAGGGCGGGCAACTGCGCAAAGACATGGACAACCTCATCGAGGAACTGACCAGCGAAATCCCCCGCGCCTTCGAGAGCGAGGACTATGCCCGGCAGAAGGAGCAGATCGGCCGCGAGCTGGCAGAGGAGCGGCAGAAGGCCTTCAGCCAGCTCGACCGCTTTGCGGCCGAGCGCGGTTTTGCCATCGTGCGCACGCCCTCGGGCATTGGCATCGTGCCGCTGCGCGAGGGCAAACCCCTGAGCCCCGAAGAGTTTAGCGCGCTCGACAAGGCGACCCGCGAGCACCTGGAGGATGAGAGCCAGGCGGTGCAGGCGGCCCTCAATGCAACCCTGCGCGTGGTGCGGCGGCTCGAGCGGGCGGCGCGCGAGCGGGTGCAGCGCCTCGACCGCGAGGTGGCCAACTTTGCCATCGCGCCCATCTTTGACGAGCTGCGCGAGGCCTACGCCGAGTTCCCTGCCGTGGTGCAGTACCTGTCGGAAGTGCAGAAAGACGTCATCGAGAACCTCGACCTGTTCCGGCAGAACCAGGCCTCTCCGGCGGCCCCTGCCGAGCTGCCGCAGGCGCTGGCGCGCGCTGTGACGGCGGCGCAAGCGCCATCGTTCGACAAGTACCGGGTCAACGTCGTGGTCGACAACTCGCAGGCGCGGGGTGCGCCGCTCATCCACGAGACCAACCCAACCTTCCCGAACCTGATTGGCCGCATCGAGTACCAGGCGCAGTTCGGGGCCCTGGTCACGAACTTTACCCTCATCAAGTCGGGCGCGCTACACCGCGCCAACGGCGGCTACCTGGTGCTCGACGCCAACGACGTCTTGGCCAAGCCGTTCGCCTGGGATGCCCTCAAGCGCGCCATCAAGACCGCCTGCCTGCGGGTGGAGGAGATGGGGCAGGAGCTCCGCTTCGCCGTCACCACCACCCTCGAGCCCGAGCCCATCCCCCTCGATGTGAAGGTGGTGCTCATCGGCGACCCCCTCATCTACTACTTGCTGCAGGCCTACGACGAGGATTTCGGCGAGCTGTTCAAAGTCAAGGCCGACTTTGCCCCGGTGATGGATTGGACGCCGGAGAATATGGCCCTCTATGCCCGCTTCATTGCCAATGTGTGCCGCGAAGAGAAGCTGCGGCCCTTCGAAGCTGGGGCGGTGGCGAGTGTGATCGAGCAGAGCGCGCGCATGGTGGGAGACAAGTACAAGCTCTCCACCCGCTTTGGCGATGTGGTCGACCTGGTGCGCGAGGCGTCGTATTGGGCGGGCCGCAACGGCCACGAACGGGTGCGCGCCGACGATGTGCAGAAGGCGATCGACACGCGCATCTACCGCTCGAACCAGATCGAGGAGCGGGTGCGCGAGATGATCACGCGCGGCATCATCCGCATCGAGCCAGCCGGCGAGGCTCTGGGGCAGGTGAACGGCCTCTCGGTCATCTCGCTGGGCGATTACGAGTTCGGCCGGCCCTCGCGCATCACGGCGCGCGTCTCGCCCGGGCAGGCCGGGGTGATCGACATCCAGCGCCAGACCAAGATGGGCGGGCCCATCCACTCCAAAGGGGTGCTCATCCTTTCGGGCTACCTCAGCGGCAAGTATGCGGCGGAGAGGCCGCTCAGCCTTTCGGCCTCCATCGCTTTTGAGCAACTCTACGAAGGGGTGGAGGGCGACAGCGCCTCGTCGGCCGAGCTGTTCGCGCTGCTTTCGAGCCTGTCGGGCCTGCCCCTGCGCCAGGGGCTGGCAGTGACGGGCTCAGTCGACCAGCAGGGCCGCATCCTGGCCGTGGGCGGCGCAAACCAAAAGATCGAGGGGTTCTACGATGTGTGCCGGGTGTTGGGGCTCAATGGCCAGCAGGGGGTGCTCATCCCGGCCGACAATGTGCAGCACCTGATGCTGCGCGAGGATGTGATCGAGGCCGTGCGCGAAAACCGCTTCCACATCTACCCCGTGCGCACCGTGGATGAGGGCATCGAGCTCCTGACCGGCAGACCGGCGGGGCAGCGGCTGCCCGATGGGAGGTACCCCGAGGGATCGGTGAATGCGGCCGTGGAGGCGCGGCTGCGCCAGTTGGCCGAGGCAGTGCGCGAGTTTGGGCCGGGCGCCGGGGAGCGCCTGCCGATCGAGCCCGAGAAGGCGCCCGAGCCGGTGCGCTTTGGCTGAGCGAGCGCGCATCGGCACCTCGGGGTGGGTGTACCCCCACTGGCGGGGCGTGTTCTACCCGCCCGATTTGCCCCAGTCGCGCTGGTTCGAGCACTATGCCCGCCACTTTGACACGGTCGAGGTCAACAACACCTTCTACCACCTGCCCCAGGAGCAGACCTTCCGCGAGTGGGAGGCGCAGGCGCCGCCGGGCTTTGTCTACGCCCTCAAGGCCAGCCGCTACATGACGCACCTGAAAAAGCTCAAGGATGCGGCCGAGCCGCTGCAGCACTTTTTGGAGAGGGCGCGGCTCCTCGGCGAGCACCTGGGGCCCATCCTCTACCAGTTGCCGCCCAATTGGCACCAGGACCTGGCGCGGCTGGAAAGCTTTCTGGAGCTCTTGCCCGGCGACCTGCTGCACGCCTTCGAGTTCCGCCATCCGAGCTGGTACTCGGAAGAGGCGCTGGCCCTGCTCGACCGCTACGGGGCGGGCCTGTGCATCATGGACCTGCCGGGGCTGGCGAGCCCGCTGCGCGTGACGGGGCGGCTCGCCTATGTGCGCTTCCATGGCCCGCAGCGGGCCTACGAGGGCAGCTACTCGGAGGAGGAGCTGGCGGCGTGGGCCAGGCGCGTACGAGGGTTCCTGGCCGAGGGCCGGCCGGCGTACCTCTACTTCAACAACGACGCCCATGGCTATGCGGTGCAGAACGCGCTCCGCCTGCGCGAGATGCTGGGGGGCCGGTAGGAATACGGGCCGGCAAGGGGCGCCCCAGCTCGGCGGGCAGCGTTCTCTTGGGAGAGGCAGAAGTGAGAGTCCTTCGTACCATCCCCACCATGCCCCCTTCGTGGCTCTTTGAGACGCGCGAGGAGGCGGGCCGCCAGTTGGCCGAGGAGGTCATGCGCCTGGAGATCCGCGGGCCGGCGCTGGTGCTGGCCATCCCTCGGGGCGGCGTGCCGGTGGGTGTGCCCATTGCCCTGGCCCTCGGCGCGCCGCTCGATGTGATCATCCCGCGCAAGATCCCCATCCCTTGGGACCCTGAGGCCGGCCTGGGCGCGGTGACGGCAGAGGGAACCATCGTGCTCAACGAGGAGCTGGTGCCTCTCTTGGGCCTGTCGCGGGCGGAGATCGAGCGGCTGGCGCGGGAGGTGCAGGCCGAGATCCAGCGGCGCACCACGGTGTACCGCGGCGATCGCCCACCCCCGGACGTAGCGGGCAAGGTGGTGTTGCTCACCGATGATGGCCTGGCCTCGGGCCTGACGATGATCGCCGCCATCCGCTCGGTGCGGAGGGGCGGGCCGTCGCAGGTGATGGTGGCGGTGCCTGCGGCGCCACGCAGCTCGCTGGCCCGGGTGGCGCCCGAGGCCGACGAGGTCATCTGCCTGGTGGAGCAGGAGCGCGGCCCCTTTGCGGTGGCCAGCTTCTACCGGTGGTTTCCGGAGCTGACCGACGAGGAAGTGCTGCGCGACCTGGCCCTGGTGCGCAAGATCCGCCAGGGGGCGCCGGCGTAGGCCCGTGCCCTGGGGAGGGGCGAGGCGGGCCTCGCCAGAGGACGGGTGCGGGTCCGTCGCCCGGGGGCGAGGCGATGCCTGTGAGGACGGGTGCGGGTCCGTCGCCCGGGGGCGAGGCATCGCCTCGCCCCTACGATTTGGTGCCGCCGGTGAGGTCTTCCTCGCCCAGGTCCGACTGGCTGTGGAGGTAGTTGATGATATCGCGGCGACGCAGCAGGCCGGCCAGGTGGTGGGGGGCGTCGATGACCGGCAGCTGCTCGTAGCCGCCGCGGCCCAGCTCGGCGACGGCCTTGGCCAGGTTGTCGTTGGGGCTGACGACGCGTAGCCTGTCGTAGGGAGTCATGGCCTCGGCCACGGTGCGCGTGGCCCGCTCCTCCTTGGGCACCTGCCGGATGTCGTGCAGGCAGATGAGCCCCACCAGCCGGCTGTCGTCGGTGACGGGGTAGGCGTGCTGGCGGCCCGAGAGGATGTGCTGGTCGATGACCTGCTCGATGGTCAGGTTCTCGGGGATGCGGTCCACATCGGTGGTCATCAGGCGGCGCACCTGGACCCCTTCGAGGGTCTGGCGCACGAGCAGCTCGCGGTAGCTGGCGATGGCGGCGCTGTTCAGGAACCAGCCGATGAAGGCCAGCCAGATGCCGGCTAGAAAGTTGCCGCTGAAGAGCAGGGCGATGCCGGTGAAGATGAGGAGGAAGGCGAAGCCCTGGCCGACCAGAGAGGCGATGCGGGTCGAGCGCCGCAGGTTGCCGGTGGCGCCCAGAGGATGGCGCGCAGCACGCGCCCGCCGTCGAGGGGGAAGCCGGGCAGCAGGTTGAAGGCGCCGAGGGCCAGGTTGATGATGCCCAGATACTGGGCTACGGCCGCGGCCGGCCCCGAGGCGGGAAGGAGCGCCAGGTAGACCCCGAGAAAGATGCCGCCCAACACCAGGCTCGTGGCGGGGCCGACAATGGCCATGCGGAATTCGTCGGCCGCGGTGCGCGGTTCCTCCTCGATCTGCGATACGCCGCCGAACACAAAGAGGGTGATACTCTCGACCGGCAGGCCCTCACGGATGGCGACGAGGGAGTGGGCCAGCTCGTGGGCCAACACCGAGGCGAAGAGGAGCAGGCTGGAAACGACTCCCAGCCCCCAGTACACGCCGGCGGAAAGGCCGGGGAACACCACGGGGAAGTAGCCGACCGCCAGCGACACGGTCACCAGGACAAAGATGATCGACCAGGTCCAATCCACCCGGATACGGATGCCCGCAATCCTGCCGATTGTCCAAGCCCGCAAAGCATTCTCCTTCAGCTGCGAGGGGGATGGCCCGCTTCAGAAGGCGCCGCTGCACCCAAAGGGGGCACCACTTCGCCCTCGGGGGTTGTCTCCACACGGAGGGTCACATGTTGGTAATCGCGCAGTATGGCCGGTTCGCCCGGCCGGCCCGGGTAGTGGGCGGCGTCGAGGAGCACATCGCGCTCAAAGGCTTCGAGGCCTCGTGCGAGCATGATAATGATGGCCTGCGCGCCCAGCCCGGCGACGAGGTCGCGGTCGTCGTACTGCTCGACACGTGGGCCGAGGGCCTCGCGCAGCGAGCGCCGGGCCTTGACGCGCACCTCGTAGGTCTTGGCGCCATCGTCTTTGGTCACATTGAAGCGGGCCAGGGCATAGTCACGGCCTGTGAACGGCTCAAAGCCGGTGAAGCGGATGTCGTACACGTGCCACGACACAGCGGCTTCCTCCGCACGTTCGGGTTGGCCGGCAGCCCCTGACTGCAACAGCCGGTGGCCCGCCGGCGCCGGGCACTCAGTCAACCGTCAGTTGCTCGCGCACCTCCAGCACGCCATCCACCTCTGACGCGATGTCTTCGGCCAGCAGGGCGTCGTCGAGCGTCGGCACGTGCCCGCGCAGCGTCACCACGCCATCCACCACCTGCACGCGGATGGGCAGGTCGCTGGTGGCGGCGTGCAGGCGCAGGGCCCGGCGCACATTGTCGGCGATTTCCTCGTCGCCGAGGTCAAGGCGCTCTGGCACCTCTTCTTCGTCGAGGGGGACGTCGTCGGCCGAGGTGGCGAAGCCGTTGGCCACATCGGCATCGCGCAGATGTGGCGAAGGCAGGATGGGTGGGTCCTCGGGTGGGTAGTAGACCTGGCCGCCGTCGGTGGCTTCGTAGGGGTCGGTAGTGGCCGCGTCGCTGTCGAGCTCCCAGCCCGGGACGTCGGGCTCCTCCAACCCATCTTTGGGGATGGGGCTGCCCATCATGTGGGGCTCGAAGGCGTTCTCTATGAAGAGCAGGTCGTCTTCGGTGAGGTCGTCGGGGTCCAGTAGGTAGGCTTCTTCGATGCTGCCCTCATCGCCGAAGGTGTATCCTTCTTCCCACTGCTCGTAGCCGGTGTCCTCGTTGTCATAATCGCCGCTGGAGGGGACGCCGCCCTCTCCGCCTTCGCGCCAACGCGTGCTGCGGCGCAGTTCCTCATCATACTCACCCATCAGCGCACCTGCCACTGGAACCGGGTTGCCTTGCTCAGGGAGCAAGACTCATGCCAGGCCCCGACGGAGGGGTGGTGCGATGGGTCAGTCGCGGCCGAGGCGCTGGCCGACGAAGAGCCCGAAGGCGAAGGCGATGCCCAGAGCCTGGAGCGGGTGCCTGCGCACCAGTTCGACGGTGTCGCGCTGCATGCCGGCCAGGTTGGTCTGGCGCAGATAGGTGGCGCTGCGCTCGAGGCTGTCGGCGAAGCGGCGGGCGGGGGTGTCGACGCCGGTGCTGGGCGCGCGCAGGTTGGCGGCGGCGCGCGAGAGGGCCTCGGCGGCCAGGATGCGTGCCCGCTCCAGACCTCGCCGCAGGTTGGCGCCTGGCTCGCGCGCCGTCTCGGCCGAGGTGGGGGTGGCCCCCGCCAGGGGCCTGGCAGCCACTTCGCCGGGCTCTTGCGCGAACTGGCCGCGGCCATCGCCACGCTGGGCCTGGCCGCGCGGAGCGGCCGATGGACGCCTGGTATAGTCGCTGATGGTCATAGTCCTTTCTCCTTCCGATCTGGGGCCAGGGCGGCAGCTTTCCCTCTCCCTGGCAGGGAGAGGGAAAACGTTCACCCGAACGGCGGTTGGCAGGCGCGGCTGCTGCGCGGGGCTCAATTGCCGATGGAGAAAAGGTAGCAAGAAACGTGCCAGAATCCCAGGCGCTCAGCGCATCGTCGACGGCAGGATGCCCATGCGCTTGCGGTATTTGGCCACCGTGCGCCGGGCGACGCGATAGCCGCGCTTGCTGAGCTCTGCGGCCAATTCGGCATCGGCCAGGGGCGCGTCCTCACTCTCCACAATCTCTTGCAACACGTCCTTGACGCTGCGCGACGGCTCGAAGAAGGCGCTGAAGGGGATGACCTTGCGGTCGGGCAATAGGACGTACTTGTCGGCCACGGCCCGGCTGACGGTCGATTGGTGCAGGCCGGTGGCTTCGGCGATCTCGGCCCGGGTGAGCGGCCGGAGGTGCCGCACGCCGTGCTTCAGGAAGGGGATCTGGCGGGCCACCACGGCCTCGGCCACGGCCTGGAGCGTCTCGCGCCGTTCGCGCAGGTGGGCAAGGAAGGACTGGGCACGGCTCAGGTGCTCGAGGACGTGCTGGCGTTCGTGCTCTGAGGCAGCCAGGTTGCCTTTGCGGATCTCGCGCGCCACGCGCTGGTAGACCGGGTTCACATGGAGGAAGGAGCGCCTCGATTGCACCACCTCCACCGAGAAGCCGTTGGGCTCATCGGGCCGCTCGTGGATGATTACATCGGGGGCGGTGTAGGGGACGTCGGTGGTGCTGGTCCACGACTCGGCGCTGACCAGGTCGGGCACGGGGAAGGGCCTCAGATGCTTGCGGATGAAATCGCGGGCTTCGAGGACCTCCTTGCTCGAGACGCCCAGGGCGCGGGCAATCTCGTGGTACTGGCCGAGCCCCAGTTGCTCAAAGTGGTCGCGGATGATGGCCTCGGCCAGGGGGTTGCGCGAGCCCACGTCGGCCAGGCGCTCCAACTGCAGCAGCAGGCATTCCTTGACGTTGCGGGCGGCTGCCCCCACGGGCCCGGCCTGCTGCAGCGCTTTGACCACCCGCTCCACCTGCTCCACGCTCACATTCAGCGTAAAGGCAACGACCTGGGGCTCGCAGTCGAGAAAGCCGCGGTCGTCGAGGTAGCCCACCAGGTAGCGGGCGATGGGCATATCCTCCTCGGGAATCTGGGTGCCCACCTCGTGGAGCAACTGCTCGCCCAGGTTGACCTGGCCGGCGATGAGGGTGAGGGGGTCGAACTCTTCGTCGACCTCCTGCTGGCGCGAGCGTTCCTCGCGGTCGAGCATTTCGGTGTCGCGCCGCAAGCACTCGTAGCACACACCGTCGACCAGCGGTGCGCCGCACACCGCGCAGAGCTCTGGCTCGGTCAGCTCCAGGGCGGGGTTGCCCTGCAGCTCCTCTTGGATGGTCTGCTCCAGCTCCCAGGCGGGTAGGGTCAGCAGGCGGGCGAAATTGATGAGCCCCGGCGAGGGGCGCATCTCCATTTCGTGCGTGGTCTCGTGCGTCGCGGTCTGATCGAGCGAGAGCTTCACCTCATCTCTCCTTATCCTGCCCGGCCGCCGAAGGCAGGTTCGCAAGACGTCTGGCGCTGAGTTCGCGGAAGCGGGCCTCCAGCTCCTTGGTCGAAAGGCCCAGGGCTCGCGCGGCCTCTTCGTGGTCACCCCGGGCCTGGTTGATGGCGATTTCGATGGCCAGGCTCTCCACCTCCTGCACGATGGTGGCCAGCGGCGTCTGGGTGCGGACGCGCTGGGTGATGTTGTACAGGTTATCGGTGGTGAGCGGCGAGTCGAGCGCGATGTGCTGGGCGGTGATGAGCTTGCCCTGAGCCAGCACCACGGCCCGCTCGATGGTATTCTCCAACTGGCGCACGTTGCCCGGCCACGAATAGCTCATCAGGAGCTGCAGGGCCTCTTCGGAGATCTTGGTCGGTGGCAGCCCAGGCCGGTAGCGGTGCCGGTCAAGAAAGTGGGCGGTGAGGAGGGGAATATCCTCCAGCCTCTCGCGCAGCGGTGGCATGGTGATGCGGATCACGTTCAGGCGGTAGTACAGGTCGTCGCGGAAGCGGCCCTCTTCGACTTCACGCTCGAGGTTCTTGTTGGTCGCGGCGATGACGCGGACGTCGGTGTACAGCGTCTCCGAGCCGCCCACGCGCTGGAACTCGCCGAACTGCAGCACGCGCAACAGCTTTTTCTGGGTGCTGGGGCTCATCTCGCCCACTTCATCGAGAAAGATGGTGCCCCCGTTGGCCAGCTCGAAGCGGCCCTTGCGCTGCGAGACGGCGCCGGTGAAGGAGCCTTTCTCGTGGCCGAAGAGCTCGCTTTCGAGCAGGGTCTCGGGCAGCGCGGCGCAGTTGACCTTGATCAGGGCCTGGTCGGCACGGGCTGAGTTCTCGTGGATCACCTCTGCCACCAGTTCCTTGCCGGTGCCGGTCTCCCCACAGATGAGCACGATGGCTTCGCTGGCTGCCACGCGGCCGATCAGTTTGTAAACCTCTTGCATCGCCGGGCTCGAGCCGACGATGCGTTCGCGGATCAGGTACTCGTTGAGTTTGCTCTGCAGCGTCTTGACCTGTTGCGCAAGGGCATGATGCTCCAAAAGCCGCCGGATCGTCAAGCCCAACTGGTTCAGATCGATCGGCTTGGTGAGATAGTCGTAGGCGCCAAGCTGCATGGAGTGGATGGCGGTCGACGAGGTGCCGTGGGCCGTCATCACGATGATGGGCAGGTCGAGCCCCTTTTCGGCCACCGCGCGGAGGATTTCGAGCCCCTGCACGTCGGGCAGGCGCATGTCGAGCAATGCCAGGTTTATGCGTTCGGCGGATTGGCGAAGGACCTGCAACGCGCTGGCGCCGTCGTTGGCCACCACCGTGTCGTAGCCTTCTTCCTGGAGGAAATCCGAGAGCATTTCACGGATGGGCGGGTCATCGTCAACGATGAGGACAGTATGTCTGTCGGGCATACCCTCTCCCGTGCGAAGCACTCTTCAAGTGGCTGGCATACATTATACACAGACGCGGGCCCGCATGCAACAGGAATCGCGGTTCGGGTGCATCCAATCGCAAGCGCTGCGCGGGTGACCGGGCTATACATGCTTCGCACCGCACCCGGTGCGAAGCCTTTTGGGGGTATGGTGGGTTGGCCGGCGCCGGCCGCCCCGCGGACGGCCGGCGCCGGCCAACCCACCATACCCCCACCCTGGGCTGGGGCCGGGAGGGGGCTGCGAAAAGCAGGGCTACTGGCGTCGGCGTAGCAGTGCGGCCGCCGCGATGAGCACAAAGGGGGCCACGACCATGA
>Ga0123519_10007810_pt1 | contig 16460 bp, 18 predicted proteins | sample YelNatPaOPRAMG02_FD_87396 | JGI IMG/M metagenome (GOLD analysis project Ga0123519, IMG submission 87396) | Hot spring microbial communities from Yellowstone National Park - Yellowstone National Park OP-RAMG-02 (version 2) | ecosystem: Environmental > Aquatic > Thermal springs > Hot (42-90C) ...
ACTACTTGCCCTGCAGCTGGAAAAGGAAATGATTTTTCTCGCTCCTCCGGCAGGGAATCTGCCGGAGGAGTCTAACTTTTACGGATTAGTCTATCTCAACGACCTTACCAGCCGCAGCACTCTCGTGGACGGCAGCAGCTATCTTTGTAACTTCGAGACCGTCTTCGCCAGAAGGGTACTTCCCCTCGAGATCCTTGAGCGTCGCACCCTGCTGAAGTGCAACTATGTTATGAACAAAATCCTCGATTGATTCTATCCCATACCCCCGATAGATAGTGCGACCCTTTTTGTCTGTGGACTCACGAATGAAGCTGTTGTTATAGGTTCTCATCCCCTCTCCAGCAATACAGGAGCGAGAGCCGCGATATTGAGTGTCAATTTCCCATACACCTTTTGTGCCCACGAGGCGAATGTCCTGGTTGACTATTGCCTCAAACTCACGAGGCAAGATCCAGCTAAGATCGAAACTTACCACTGCCCCATTTTTGAACTCGACCATCGCGCTGATTGAATCGTACGTATCGATGCCGTAGTCGTTCTTAAGGGTTTCCTTTCGGCCGATAGCGTATACCCTTTTGCCAGTCGTCTTCATAGTCCAGCATACTAGGTCGAAGAAGTGAACACCCAAGAACCAACCAGGGCTTGAAGATGGCGCCCAGTGGGGAAACCATTCAACTGGTACTTCTATTCGGTCCTCCATACACACCTGTCCATAGAGGATCTTGCCAAGTTCTCCCGACGATACGCGCCGCTCCATGGCGATGTGCTCAGGATCGTAGCGCTTGTGGAAGTCGACTTGAAGGAGAACATTCGCCTTCTTCGCAGCAGCAACCATCTCCTCGCATCCCTCTACGGACGTATCGAGAGGCTTCTCACAGAGGACGTGTTTCCCAGCTTCACATGCAGCGAGTACTACGGGTCTGTGAAGGTGATCGGGTGTGACAACGGTAATCCCGTCCAATTGCTCTTTGGCAAGCATTTCTTTGTAGTCGGAATAAACGGGGCAACCGTAGTTTTGTCGCACCCATTCTGCACGTTCAGGATTTACTTCGGCAACCGCAGCAAGTTCTGCCAATCCAACATACGACAGCTGTCGAAATGTGTTGAGATGATTGACACCGAAAATTCCGGCACCGACAACTCCGATTCTGACAGGCATAGTTTCGTTACCTCCCTAACTTATTAGTGAAGCGTTTTGCAAAGATCTACTGATCAAATTCAACAAAGGGCTTTTTCGACTGAGACGGTACAACGTTCCTCTCAGGATCATGAAATTGCGACTAGCACAATCTCCTACCAAGCCCAGGCCTCAGGTCCTGGACCTCCAGGACCAGGCCAGATCTCATCGAGCTTTTCCATAACTTCTTGGGAAAGCTCGATTTCCAATGAACGTAGGCAGCTGTCGAGTTGTTCAACAGTCCGAGGACCGATTATAGGCGCAGTCACAACGGGGTTGGCAAGTAACCAGGCGAGAGCTACATCAGCGGGCTTCTCACCAATCTCCGCGCATAAAGCCTCGTATTTTTCGATCTTGGATCGGTTTTTCTCGATCATCTCTCTGACTCCGGGTTCTGCCCTGCGTCCTTGGGTAGCTTCCTGAAGCGCGCCCGCCAGCATACCACTAGCCAAAGGACTCCACGGAATAACCCCGAGGCCATATGCCTGGCAAGCCGGTAACACCTCTAGCTCGACTGTACGCTCCGCCAGGCTGTACTTGCATTGCTCCGAAATGAGACCCATGAAGTTACGTCGAGCCGCGATCTCGTTCGCCTGGGCAATGTGCCAACCAGCAAAGTTAGAACTACCCACATAGATAACCTTGCCCTCGCGCACCAGCTGCTCCATAGCTTGCCAGATTTCTTCCCATGGGGTATCGCGATCTATGTGATGCATTTGGTACAGGTCGATGTAGTCGGTCTGCAAGCGCTTCAGACTGTCTTCACAGGCGCGCTTGATATGTAGAGCTGACAAGCCGCTCTCATTGGGCCAGTTTCCCATCTTTCCGTAAACCTTAGTGGCTATAACTGTTCTTTCGCGTCTGCCACCACCTTTGGCAAACCAGCGTCCAATAATCTGTTCGGTAATCCCTTCACCCAACTTCCAACCATACACATTCGCAGTGTCGAAAAAATTGATCCCGTGTTCGTGAGCACGATCCATGATCGCGTGGCTGTCTTCCTCTGACGTATGGGGTCCAAAATTCATCGTACCCAAACAAAGCCTGCTGACTTTTAGCCCTGTTCGTCCCAGCTTGGCGTACTTCACGGTCAGTGTGCCTCCCTCCATCGTTTTTACGAAATTACGCATTATGCTTTAGACTGGGCGACGGGTTTGACCTTCGCACAATCACAAGAAAAAACCAACAAAAGATAGCCGAACACATTTTGCAGATGTAGGTTTAGGATGCAAAACAACTGGGTATGCAACAAACGGAAAGAAAAAGAAATAGAACTCGCGCGAGGAGGAGGTGATGGCTATGGCACGAGCAAGAAGCTTGGCCAAGAAAGAAGCTCCTGAACTCGCCCGCTGGGAACCGTGGGACATTTTCCGAGAAATGGATCGGATGTGGGACAGAATGGTGAGAGAGTTCTTCTCTTCGCCATTCTCTCTCGTTCGGCCCAGCTGGGGTCTGCGAGGTGACACCGTAGGCTTCACGCCTGAGGTTGACCTCCGGGAGACCGAAAAAGAGTTTGTGCTGTCGGTTGCCTTGCCCGGTATGGAGAAGGACGACATTGACATCGACGTCACCGCTGATCGGATTACCATAAGCGGCGAGCGGAAGGTCGAAGAGGAGAAACCGGGCGAACAGTACCACATCCGGCAGCAGTCGTACGGCGCATTCAACGTGTCGTACACTCTGCCTGCCGAGATTAAGCCCAACGAAGTCAAGGCAACCTACAAGAACGGTGTTCTGGAGGTAACTATGCCGAAGGCGGAAGTCCGGGAAGCCCAGAAAGTGAAGATCGAAGGCTAACCGGACGGCCTACGGGTAGAGAGCCGTAGTTATAGTAGTTGAACTGGCGGGACTATCGTCCCGCCAGTTTTGTTAAGCCGGACAATTTGCAGTAAGACGTTCGCGATTATTTGACTAGCGACTTTTGAGAACGTGTTATAATATTGGCTAAGACGTAGTGGAAAGAATTAAGCTGATCTGCAAGGCACTTGAGGAAGAATATGGTCGCCCGCAGTGGAAGCAGAGCGAGAATCTGCTTGACGAACTGATAGCCACCGTACTGTCTCAGAACACGACGTCAAATCAATCCCAAAGAGCGTTCGCGGGAATCAAGGCCAAGTTTGGAAGCTGGAACGAGGTGCTCAATTGCACGCCAGCAGATTTGCGGGACGCCATACGCAGTGCAGGACTTGCCGATCTTAAAGCAACTCGGATAGTAGCAATCCTTAACGAGATTTACAATAGACACGGCAAGCTGGACCTACAGTGGATGGATAGCGTGCCCGAAGAGGAAGCCTTGAGCTATCTTCAAGGACTTGATGGCGTAGGACGAAAGACGGCAGCTTGCGTATTGATGTTTGGTGCTGGCAAACCAATTATGCCAGTAGATACGCACGTTTACCGGGTTGCCACTCGCCTTGGACTTATTGAACCAAAGGGGGCAGACAAGGCACACGACGATTTGCAACGGCTAGTTCCACCAGATATGGTATACTCGTTGCACGTCAACCTAGTGAAACACGGGCGGAGTATATGTAAAGCACGCAGCCCGGCTTGTGCGAAATGCGTATTACGAGAATACTGCGATAGTTACCGAGAAGGCAAGGTTTGGAGCAAACAATGGCAGAAGAAATCAAGGGACAAGGTGAAGACCTCGTAGTAGTGTTCAGAGCACCTGATGAGTTCGTAGCCGACATTGTAAAGGGTCTTTTAGAAAGTGAAGGAATCCCCGTAGTGTTGGAATCCCACCAGGTACCTCAGATGGACGGCGTAATGAAGATGGGAGAAGGATACTGGGGCGATGTAGTAGTGCCGAGTACGTATGCTGTCCGTGCAAGAGAAATCATAAAGGCGTACGAGCAAGCCGGAGACGAACCAGCCCAACCCGGAAAAAACGATAATTAGGTCATCCAAGAGCGGATGGCTCGAGCGTTGTATACATCACTCACGTAAGAACTCAAAAGCAAGATGGTCAAAAAAATGAATGAACACGTATGGCCTCAAAATTGCAAACTTGCGCACATAACAACGGAACACCTTAGAAATCTAATCGTCGACAAACGAGAACTTGCTCCGACGGTCACTTTACTTGAAGTCCGGGCACCCCTGGTCGCCCGAGCAGCAAAGCCTGGTCAGTTTGTAATCGTCTGGCCGCACGAGTACAGTGAACGCATTCCGTTGACTATTTCCGACCACGACTCCACCGCTGGGACCATCACGATCGTTTTCCAACAAGTAGGTCGAACCACAATTGAACTAGGACAAATGGCAGTAGGCGAAGAAATCGCCAGCGTCGCTGGACCTCTTGGGAATCCAACCGAGATAAGGCTATACGGCACAGCCGTGGTTGTGGCCGGTGGTGTTGGTGCAGCTATAGCTCGCCCGGTTGCAAAAGCTCTAAAGCAAGCAGGCAACGAGTTAGTCATAATACTTGGTGCGCGCGAACGCTCGTTGGTCATTTTGGAAGATGAAATGCGTTCGATTTGCGACGAGTTGATAATCACGACAGATGATGGGTCGTACGGCAGAAAGGGTCTGGTCACTGAGCCTCTGCAAGAATTGCTTGTTAGTCGGAAAATTGACTTTGTGTTTGCGGCTGGACCGCTGCCAATGATGAAGGCAGTCGCCAAAGTTACGGAGCCACACAAAGTCAAAACAATAGCAAGCCTCGACCCCATAATGATTGACGGCACGGGTATGTGCGGAGGTTGCAGGATAACACTAGGTGGCAAGACTGCTTTCGCCTGCGTTGACGGTCCTGATTTCGATGCACATCTGATAGATTGGGAGGAACTGCAAGCGCGAAAATCGTTCTACCGCGCGGAAGAAAAGTACCAAATAGAAGCAATAACAGGTGATCAACAAGTAGGAGGTAAATAGTTGGGACGAGGGGGACCGAGAAACCCCATGCCGAAGCTGCCCCCGGAAGTTAGGATTCGCAGCTTCGACGAGGTTGCACTGGGTTTCAACTTCGAACAGGCAATCGACGAAGCAGAAAGATGTTTAAATTGTAAGAATAAGCCGTGCGTGGCTGGTTGTCCGGTCAACATTGACATCCCGGAATTCATCAGGCTGATCAAGGAGCAAGATCCAGTCGCAGCGGCTCAAGTTATAAAGAAAACAAACGCTCTTCCGGCAATATGTGGACGTGTTTGCCCGCAATCAGAGCAATGCGAAAAAGCATGTGTGCTGGCAAGAAAGGGGCAACCTGTTGCTATTGGGGCACTTGAACGCTTTGCGGCTGACGAAGAGGCCATGCGTAGCCCCTTGCCGGATCCTCCTAAGCCGGAACACCCTGAACTTGCGAAGTACTGCGTTGCAGTGGTGGGCAGTGGGCCAGCTGGTCTAACGGCAGCGAGCGATCTAGCAAGAATGGGTTATTCCGTTACAATCTTCGAAGCTCTACACAAGACGGGCGGTGTCTTGCGCTATGGCATTCCCGAGTTCAGATTGCCGCGGAATATACTCGACCGAGAGATAGACTATGTGAAATCCCTGGGCGTTAAGATACTTACTAACGTGCCCGTTGGTAAAGCCGTGGGTGTAACAGAACTTTTGGATGAAGGTTTTGAAGCAGTGTTTATTGGAACCGGAGCGGGAGCACCCAAATTCTTGGGAGTCCCAGGTGAGAATCTGTCCGGAGTTTATTCAGGAAATGAGTGGTTAACTCGAATCAATCTGATGAGAGCACACGAAAGTATCTATGCGACACCCATTAGGATTCCCGAAAAGCTGTGCGTTATTGGAGCAGGAAATACAGCTATGGATTGCGCTCGAACCGCTCTGCGCTTGGGGACAAAAGAAGTAACTATAGTTTATCGCCGCAGTAGATCCGAGATGCCTGCCCGTATAGAAGAAGTCGAAAACGCGGAGGAGGAAGGTGTAAAGTTCATGCTGCTGGCTAATCCGAAACGCTTCGTCGGAAATGAACAAGGCGCAGTAAAAGGGATTGAGTGTGTGAGGATGGAGTTGGGAGAACCTGACGAATCTGGGCGTAGGCGCCCAGTAGCTATCCCTGGCTCGGAGTTCTTTGTTGAATGCGACGGCGTAATTGTCGCAATCGGACAAGATCCGAACCCATTGATTCGATTAACTACTCCCCAGTTAAAAACCGAGCCTTGGGGTGGGATTATAGTCGATCCTCAAACCGGAATGACCTCGATACCCGGAGTATTTGCTGGTGGCGACGTGGTAACTGGAGAAGCGACAGTCATTGCGGCAATGGGAGCGGGAAAGATAGCCGCAGCCGGAATAGACAAATTCATCAGGCGGAAGCATAACTTGGAGGTATGAGAATACACGTCTTGAGCTCTGTTTGGGCATTTGTTGCAATTAGCGGAAATCCAGTAGGAGCACAACCGCAGACGGGCTTGCACTCTGTGGTACGAGTTGCCATGTGCCAGTTCGAGATCGTGGACGGAAATATAGCAGAAAACATGCGCCGTGCGGAGGATTTTATACGGAAGGCAGCAAAGCAAGGCGCGAAGCTAATTTGCCTGCCGGAAGCCGCAGATTGGGGATGGTTATATGAGCACGCGCGTCGTGACGCGTTCCCCGTACCTGGAGCGTATACAGACCTGCTAGGCAAATTGGCTAAGGAGCTGAACGTCTGGATATGCGCCGGATGTCTCGAACGGGACGGAGACAAAACTTACAACTCGGCAGTCTTGATAAATCCTAAAGGCGATATAGTATTGAAGCACCGCAAGATTAACACACTCAAGTTTCTCACAGAGGATCTGTATGACCCAGGCAACAGAGACGAGGTAAGCTGTGTTGATACTGAATTCGGCAGAATTGGTATTACAATTTGCGCCGACAATTTTGATCTAAGCATTCCGAAGAAAGTTGCAGATCAAGGGGCTTGGCTACTCATTGCGCCGCACGGATTCGCCGCAGAGGAAAAAGGCCTCAGAAACAACGCTCGGGAATTCCAAGAACACATCAAGCGAATTGCAAGCCACACCAAGATGTGGGTTATTGGGACGAACACCTGTCGTGGTCCTATCGCAGCTGGCCAGTGGAAGGGACGTCCACACTCGGGCTGCTCGACTATAGCTAGTCCGGACGGCAACGCCGCCGTGGTTGCCAAATTTAATACTCCCCAGGTTGTTGTCTTTGACATACCACTAAATCGTTTACAGGGCGGATGCTCAATGCTAGACTAGCCGCAAGAATGCATCGCCGACTACTTAGAGTCTGCGGGGGAACGGTTGGCTACACCAGTACAAATCCGGAAGATGGAGAGAAAAGATCTTCCGCGCGTCATGGAAATCGAGCGCGAATGCTTCCCCGTGCCTTGGAGTGAAAATGCATATTTGACAGAAATTCATAATCGCTCCGCCTATTACGTTGTAGCCTGCTCAGAGAATCTAGTAGTTGGCTACGCAGGGATGTGGCTAGTGATGGACGAGGCACACATAACCACCTTGGGAGTGGCTCGTTCTCACCGACGCCAACGAATCGCGGAACAGTTGCTAATCAATCTGTTAGACGAGGCCATGCACAGGGGTGCGCGCAGAGCAACTCTTGAGGTGAGAGAGTCAAACTTGGCGGCGCAGTCGCTATACAAGAAATTCGAATTCACACCAGTAGCAATTCGTCGAGGCTACTATACCGACAATCGGGAAGACGCTTTGGTTATGTGGATAGAAGATCTTCGTAGCCCTAAATTCAGCAGCAAGTATCAAGCGTTGAAACAAAAGTTAGCCGAAGAATTGGCTAAATTCCATTCCGAGGAGCGAACGTGTTAATACTTGGCATAGAAACAAGTTGCGATGAGACTAGCGCAGCCGTCGTAGAAGCCCCCGATGCGAGCGTTGGCTTGGGGAAATCGCAACCGAACCTCATTATCCGTTCGAACGTGATAGCATCTCAAACCGATCTGCATTCGCGCTTCGGCGGGGTAGTTCCCGAAATAGCATCCAGGAGACACGTGGAGGCAATACTCCCAACCATACAAGAAGCCCTGGATGTAGCCGGCACAAATCTCGACTCTATCGACTGTGTAGCGGTAATTAACCGACCCGGACTAATCGGCGCGTTAATCGTAGGAGTAGCCGCAGCGAAATCTATAGCATATACGCACGGGATCCCGCTTGTACCGGTCCACCATCTTGAAGCGCATATTTATGCAAACTGGCTTTCAAGCACGACCCAGAAACAGCCTTTTTCAGAAATAGCCGAAACAAGGATCCAGTTCCCGGCGGTGTGCCTTGTTGTATCGGGAGGGCACTCAGATCTATTAATAATGATTGATCACGGCCACTACCACATGGTCGGACGAACGGTAGATGATGCAGCAGGGGAAGCGTTTGATAAGTGTGCGAGAGCTATGGGGTTGGGTTATCCCGGTGGTCCGATAATTGACAGGCTGGCTCGAGAGGGAAATCCTGAGGCAATTCCCTTCCCGCGAGGAAAGGTCGGTGATTCTCTCAACTTTAGCTTCAGTGGGCTCAAGACAGCAGTAATCCGGTATCTAGAAGCGCATCGGGGCGAGGTGCACTTACCAGACGTGGCAGCAAGTTTTCAGGAAGCAGTAGTGGATGTTTTAGTAGATCACACTATTCAGGCTGCTACAAATCCGCCGTGCTCAATTACACCACGCAAGATCCGCCAAATCCTACTCGCTGGCGGAGTTGCCGCCAATAGCCGACTTAAAAGCGTTATGAGACAAAGAGCAGCAGAACAAGGGTTGGAGGTCATCATTCCTCCGCCAATTTTGTGCACTGACAACGCCGCAATGGCTGCTGCTGCAGGTTACTTTCGGTTCTGTCGAGGAGAAACCGCCGGAATTGATTTGGATTGTTACGCAACTGAGCCGCTCGAAGAAGCCGGTGCAACGCGGTCAAGCGTTTGATCAATCATAGGTTATAAGCTGCAATGTAGCTATATGGATCCCGTGCTAGCGCAGTTCTTGTGCGGCTCTTTCCAGATCACTGCGAATCTGCTGTGCTAGCTTCTCCGGCGTTTCAAAAACCATTTCCCCACGCAAACGGCGCAGGAACGTAATATCAAGAACTCGACCATAAAGGTCACCGCTGTAGCCCATAAGATGTACCTCGACGACTTCGCGCTGGCTTCGAAACGTGGGACGTTTGCCTATATAACACAAACCATTCCAAACCGCGCCACCGATTTGGGTTTGCACTGTGTAAACGCCGTGTGCAGGCAAGAGTTGACGAGGCTCAGTTTGAATATTCGCAGTAGGAAAACCCAAAACTCTACCGACGCGATCGCCCGGTACAACAGTACCGCGTAGCACAAATCTGCGCCCAAGAAGTTTGGAAGCTTCTTCTACATCCCCTCTTGAAATCATGAGTCGTATGCGCGTACTACTGACGGGCGCACCATCGATGATAACCGACGGGACTACAGTCAGTTCGAAACCGAACGTCGATGCGGCGGCCTTAAGATATCGCACATCTCCTTCGCGGTCTCTGCCAAAGCGGAAGTTGGATCCCACTACAATATGCTTGGCAGCCAGACGCCCTACCACGATACAGCCTAGAAAATCACTTGGCGTCAACCCAGCCAGACCAGGATCGAAATCGGCAATCAAAATGCGCTCAACGCCCACCTCGTTAATGAGCTCGATACGCTGAGACAACGTCGTTATATATGGCGGTGCAAACTCAGGGGCTAATAACTCGGCAGGATGTCTGTCGAAAGTAAAAGCAATTGCGTTTGTTTGACTGGCTTGAGCCACTTCAAGAAGTTGATTAAATATTGCGCGGTGACCCCAGTGGACACCATCAAAAAAACCAATCGCGATAGCTCCACACTTGAAGCTTTCTGGTAGATTATCAAGACCGTGTACAACTTCCATCAGTGCTGTCCATCTTCTGTGTACAAAACCTTTTCGGGGTGTACAAAGACTTTCCCATTGGAACAAACGGTCTTGCCAACACCGATCAGTGAACCGTGGGGAGCCAAAATTCTTACAACGGAGCCGTGAGCTCCCTTGAAGCTACAACGCACACTTCTCCCGTTAATAGCGGCGTCAAAGTCATCCGGACCTACACTCACACTTGGAATTTCAGCCAACTCCAGAGCTCGATTGAGATCTATTATTAGATCTTCCAATCTGTTTTCTCGCTTAGCCAATTCGAGCTCGTCCAACGTAACCGCCCAATCGATTCTGAACTTGCCAACTGCCGTTCGCCTCAGTTCGGATACGTACGCGCCGCACCCGAGCTTCCTGCCGATATCTGCGGCCAACGACCTTACATAAGTACCGCTAGAACACCTGATAACTATCACTACACGGCGCGTATAGCATCCTGACTCATCAGCTTGGGCATCATCGAATGATATCAGGTCGATCGAATAAACTGTCACTTTTCTCGGCAAAGGTTGAACGGGTCGACCCTCCCTAGCAAGTTTGTACAACCTAGTGCCGTTGTGTTTTACAGCGCTGTATAGAGGTGGAATCTGTTCGATCTCACCTATGAACGCGGCTGCTGCATTTTCAAAATCGTGAACAGAGACCCCAGACGCATCGTGCTGAGCAATAACTCTACCAGTAACATCGCCAGTATCGGTTTCCACACCTAGAACCAGTTCAGCCCGATACTCCTTCCACGATGACATCAAATACTCGACGATTCTCGTGCCCTTACCGAGGCACACTACGAGCACTCCCGAAGCGAATGGATCTAGTGTTCCGGCGTGGCCAACACGCCTTTGTCCCACTATTTGCCTGACTCTGTCAACAACATCGTGTGAAGTGGGACCAGCCGGCTTATCTATGTTCAGGACCCCATCCACCGAAGGACCTCGCTGATCAGCAACTCCCGAGCTTCGTCAAGAGGAGAATCTATCGTGCAACCGGCAGCCGCTTTATGTCCACCTCCGCCAAAAACTCTGGCAACTTGTTCAACATCAAATCCGTCGGTAGAGCGCAAGCTGATTCTCACTGAGCCCGGCTTCGTCTCGCGAAATAGAATAGCCACTTCGGGACCCTTTACCCATCGTACCAAATTGACTATCCCCTCTGTATCCGCGTCAGTCGCGCCGAGTTCTTCCAAATCCTTTTTTGTCACCTGTGCCCAAACGATTCGGCCCGAGGGATGAATAGTCAGAGAACATAGTGCTCTACCTAGAAGCTGCATTGAAGCCAAGGAGTGGCTTTCATATATGTGGCGAGCGATATCTGATGCTTGCGCACCAGCAGCTGAGAGCCTTGCAGCAATGCGGAATGTCCTCGCAGTAGTATTTGCGAACCTAAAAGCGCCGGTGTCTGCAACCAGCCCAGCCATCAATTGAATGGCCAGGGCGCGGTCAATCTTGATATCATTAGCCGCGAAAAGCTCGAAAACAACCTCCGCAGTGGCACTTGCACTGGGATCGATTACCCTAATGTCGCCGAACTCGCCGTTCGGCACGTGGTGATCAATACACGCCTTCAGAGAAGCACTCAAGACAGCGTCTTTTGCCGAGCCAACGCGCTTAATCGACTCACAATCAACGAGGACACCGACATCGAAACCGCGCCGTTCAGACGATATAACCACGGTTTCTGCGTCTGGTATAAAGCTATAGTTGTCCGGAACGCCATCCTCGCAAGCTACAACAACATCCTTGCCAATCCTACGAAGCACTCGAGCGAGTGCAAGCGCGCTGCCGAGGGCATCGCCATCTGGACGTTGGTGACATGCGAGAAAAAAGGAGTGGCCCTGACAAAGCCGAGCCCAAAACTCTCTAAGTTCCTCCCTTCTCTGCCTCCTCACGTTTCACCTGTTCCAAAAGTTCAAATATACGCACACCGTGCTCCACGGAGCTATCTAGCCTGAATTCAATCTGGGGCAAGATTTTCATTTTTAGGCGCTTAGCAAGTGCTTGCCGAGTAAAGCTCTCGGCTCCTTTAAGCACAGCCATGTTGCGTTGCTTTTCTTCCTCAGAGCCCATTATGCTGACGAATATCTTGGCATGACGCATATCCGCGGATATTTCGGCGCCAGTTACTGTCACAAAACCCAACCGCGGATCCTTAAACTCACGCCGAAGAATATAGCTTACTTCCTCTCTGAGAAGTTCATTTACTTTTTCTTGTCTAGTAGTCATAGGAATTCCATCTCCGCCTCAGCAATCTCACACAGCGGATTTGATTCAACAAAGCCACGCAGTCTGTCCAAAACGCTGTTTGCGACTGCTCTATCGTTGCTCACACATGCAAATGCTATACCTGCACGCCGGTGTGAATCCAGGTGATCTATCTCGGCTGCCGAAACGTTAAATCGCCGCCTGGCAGTATCGAGAATGCTTCTTACCACTTGGCGCTTGTCCTTCAAGGAATCGCTGCCAGGTATGGAAAGGACGATAACCAACGTTCCAACTGTCATGGTTGATCTACCCCGCCGTCCACTAGCAGGATGCTAACCGAAGCACCATCAACTAACGACCGCAATTTCTTGTGTGATTTGACTAAATTGTGCGAGCGACGCGCTTCTTGGTATAGACCTCGATAATGTCACCTACCTCAAAGTCCTGAAACGCTTGGCAGAAGATTCCGCACTCAAAGCCCTGAGCCATCTCGCGGACTTCATCTTTCAGATGCTTCAGTGAATCAAGTTTGCCATCGCTGAAAATGATCTCGCCTTTTCTCTTTACACGAACGTATTCGTTTCTGACAACACGACCTTCAGTTACGTAGCAGCCAGCCACAATCCCTGTGTTCGGAACCCTAAATACGGCTCTTACCTCCGCCGTTCCAAGTTTCTCCTCCTCATATACGGGCTCCAGCAAGCCTGCCATAGCTGCCCGAACATCATTTGTGAGCTCATATATCACGTTATAAGTTCTGACTTCCACCCGTTCGCTTTCGGCCATTCTGGCCGCTTGTGGGTCGACTTTTACGTTAAAACCTATCACTATTGCATTAGACGCAGAAGCAAGAAGAATATCAGATTCACTTATATTTCCCACCCCCGAATGAATTATGTTCACGGTTACTTCCGGATGCTGAATCTTGGAAAGGGACTGCCTCACGGCTTCCTCTGAACCCTGAACATCTGCCTTCAACACTATAGGCAGCTTCTTGACTTCAAGCTTGCCATCCTTGATTTGGGCAGACAGATCTTGCAGCGTGATTCTCTTCGTTGCACCGATGCGACGCTGACGTTCTTCCTCAGCACGCTTCTCAGCAATTGCCCTTGCTTCTTTCTCGTCCTTAACGGACTCGAGCCTGTCGCCTGCCTGCGGTGCCTCACTCAAACCTAGAACCTCTACAGGACAAGCTGGTCCGGCCTTGGTTAATCGTTCCCCTCTGTCGTCAAACATAGCCTTCACTTTGCCATACGCACACCCCGCGACGACCGGCGTGCCCACTTTGAGAGTTCCTCGCTGAATCAAGACAGTAGCAACCGGACCCTTGCCGACATCGACCCGGGATTCTATCACACTTCCCACCACTTTGCTGCTCGAGACCTCTGCCCGCAGGTCCAGCATTTCAGCCACCAAAAGAATCATTTCCAGAAGCTCGTCTATGCCTTGCCCGAGCTTCGCAGAAATTTTGACCATAACCGTATCGCCGCCCCATTCTTCAGGGACCAAACCGTGCTCGGCGAGCTGCTGCATTGTACGCTCAACATTCGCGTCGGGTTTGTCGATCTTATTTATCGCAACGATAATGGGCACGTCCGCCGCTCGAGCATGGTTTATTGCCTCAACGGTCTGAGGCATCACAGCATCGTCTGCCGCGACTACAAGAACAACAATGTCTGTCACGCTCGCACCCCTGGCACGCATCGCCGTAAAAGCTTCGTGCCCGGGTGTGTCAAGGAACGTAATCTTTTTGCCCTGCCACTCGACCTGATAAGCGCCAATGTGTTGAGTAATACCGCCAAACTCCTGCTCAGTAACGTTCGTGCGCCTGATAGCATCAAGGAGTGTGGTCTTGCCATGGTCTACATGCCCCATCACGGTAATCACTGGTGGCCTGGGCACGAGCTTGCCGGCGTGCTTTGCCTTGGGTTGAGGCGCCAGCTTCGTAGGTTTCGGTTCACGGACAACCGACGTAGAATCTACCTTAACACTATAGCCCCACTTTTCCGCTACTTTCGAAGCTACGTCAGCCCCAATCTGTTGATTTACACTGGCAAGGATACCCATCTCAACCAGGCGCTTCTGTATATCCGCAGGCTGCATTCCCATCGCATCAGCCAACTCGCGGATGGAAAGCGAGGGTGGAATTGTAATAGTTTTGGCTTCGCGAACTATTCCCTTGTCCTGAGCGATTATCTCTCTCACGGCCTCGGCGGTAGACTCTTCCAGCTCCGAGGAACCACCTGCAACTGACACACCCAGATCTCTTAGCACAGCCATCAAATCGCTGCTGCTAATGCCAAGATCTTTTGCCAACTCGTATACTTTAATTGAGCTCATACTTGTGAAACCTCTTTCCAGACCAGCACGTCTGCACGAGCGAACTTATGTAGGCGTGTGCCCAATCGCTAATCAAATTGCGACTTTTTGCAAACGCCAAAAACTTAGATGCGGGGGAAGAGGACGAACAACAAGGGGAAAACGGTGAGGGGTTCGAACTACAGAATCGCACCTTATTTGACTGTCATCTGCCTATTCCCCGTTGCCATAGTAACCTCTTCCACCCCACAAATGTTTTCTAACTCAGCCTTAATATTATCAGGAATTTCGCACCTTAGCGCTCTACCTAACTTATTTTTCTTAATTGCCAGCTTGGTACATTCCTTCGCTCCGCACAGGTACGCCCCTCTACCAGGCAGTTTGCCAGTACGGTCGATTAGGACCTGGCCGTCCGGAGTACGCACAATCCTGAGTAGCCGCTTCTTCTCCGATGGTACCCTACACGAAACACAGCTTCTTATTGGAACCTTTCTATCGCTACCCACTTATGCTTCCTCCGATACGTCGAGACCCGAATCAACCGCATCAGCTGGAACCTGTTCCATGCTGGCTTGTTCCGAAGCATCCATGTCGGGAGATGCCGACGCGACGGGTTCGACCACTTCGGCTCTGTTTTGCTGGCTCTCGCTCCTTATGTCTATCCGCCAACCGGTAAGCCTAGCTGCCAGCCGCACATTCTGGCCAGCCTTGCCAATAGCGAGCGACAGTTGATTATCCGGCATTATTACGAGCGCTGTTTTGGTAGATTCATCGCAAGTAACAGAAAGCGCTTTCGCTGGCGACAATGCCTCCGCGATGAATTTCTCGATATTTTCGTTCCAGCGGACTATATCAATTTTCTCACCGTATAGTTCATTTACCACCGACTGAACCCTGGTGCCGCGATGTCCCACGCATGCGCCCATCGCATCTACTTTTTCGTCGTTTGAATACACTGCCACTTTCGTTCGCGCCCCGGGCTCTCTCGCTACGGACTTGATTTCAACTATCCCCTCGGCGATTTCAGGAACCTCGAGTTCGAAAAGCCTACGTATTAAACTCGGGTGTGTTCTTGACACAATAACCTGAGGACCCTTAGGTGTTTTGTCCACTCGTAAAAGATAGACTTTCAGACGGTCATTGAATCTATACGGTTCAGTTGGAACCTGTTCAGCCGGCGGCAGAACAGCATCTACTTTACCCAAATTAATAATCACGTTTCGTTGTTCCCGTCTTTGTACTACTCCAGTCAAAACCTCGCCGACGCGTGCGCTAAATTCCTCGTAAACCTGTTCTCTCTCAACCTCGCGAATCCGCTGGACAACAACTTGCTTAGCCGTCTGAGCAGCAATGCGTCCGAAGTCCTCTGGTGTAACCTCGATCTCTATTGTGTCACCTATGCGAGCATCTGGGTTGTGAGTTCTAGCTTCTTCCAAGCTGATCTCGGTGTGAGGGTTGTGCACTTTTTCAACGACATCCTTCTCGCAAAATACGTGGAAACCGCTCTTAGTCGAGCTCACCCGTACGCGCACGTCACCCGACGCTTGATACCTTTTCTTGTAAGCCGTCTCAAGCGCGGATTCTATCGTAGACAGCAGAACCTCGAGAGGAATCTCTTTTTCCTTCTCGATCTGCCTTAAAGCATCCAAGAACTCTGCATTCATACCAAATAGGGCTCTCCCGCCACGCTATCGTAAACTGAAAAGAGTGGGCGTTTTGACCCACTCTCAAAATAACGCCAATCAGTTTCAATTGAAGTATACCAAAACACTACGCTTTTTGCAATGTTGCGGACAGACTAGGGTGCGTGTCAGATTTGGGGGTTGGGCAGTATTACTGGCATGAGTTTTTGTGTTGGATGTCGAATTGATCAGTGTTAAAAAATCCGTATCGACAAGGAGCACAGAAACAACATGCCAGCAGA
>Ga0123519_10007814_pt1 | contig 16458 bp, 13 predicted proteins | sample YelNatPaOPRAMG02_FD_87396 | JGI IMG/M metagenome (GOLD analysis project Ga0123519, IMG submission 87396) | Hot spring microbial communities from Yellowstone National Park - Yellowstone National Park OP-RAMG-02 (version 2) | ecosystem: Environmental > Aquatic > Thermal springs > Hot (42-90C) ...
ACGATAGAACACTTTCGCTCCAGCTGCCTTCGCTGGACCAATATTCGCTGCGTAGTGAACTTTGATCCAGGGTGCCCCGCGTGCCCAAGCTCCGATTTCGCTACTCCAATCAATAATGTAGGGGCAGATCGGCGGATTGGCACCGAATGTCGATCCGCCCCAGACGCACAAAGCCACAACCAATCCCAATAGATATCTGAGCCTCACTTTCACGACCTGCTTTCTTCGAGAATTTGCGCCAGTATCTTATTGGATTATACTCTATCAAAATCCATTGCAACGTCACTTGGTAGTGCACATTGGTATTATCTGCTACAATCATCAGGATCTCGATATTCGAGGGGTATTGCTGTTAGCAGAGACCAATGTCTAGTGTCTCTATTCGCTATCGCAATGAGGACGTGCGTGCAAGAACGACACGCATGCTATACTTCAGAATAAGAGATAATAGGAGGGGACACATGTCAGCGAAAAATTTTACCGTTATATGCTGCACAGCTCTATGCTTAGGGGTGCTATCTGTTACGGGCTTGGGAGCTAATGATCGCCCTCTGATTTTCGGAATGAACCCCATTCCTATGGAGTGGTGGGGTTATGACCCGGCGGTTTGGAACCCGATGCAATTTGCCAAGATGGCCGAGGCAGGGTGTACAGCAGCACGGATCGGGGTTAATTGGGACCAAGTAGAACCCGTTAAGGGGCAACGCAACTGGTCTAGCGTTGACACCTGGGTGACCTATTGCCTGGACAACAATATCGAACCTCTAATCCTCATCAATAGCACTCCGACTTGGGCTCTGCCCGAAAATATCGATCCGAATGTTCCTTCGCCAAACGCTCGGTATCCAGCCGGGGAAGCCCACATTGAAGACTTCAAGAATTGGTGCTACGACCTGGCTCGCAGATTTCGTGGTCGGGCTCGCTACTATGAGTTTTGGAATGAAGCAAATGGATACGGCTGGTATACACCGTGGGATCCGGATCCGAATAAACGATTCAGCCGCGCAGACCTCTACACGCCGTGGTTGATTCGCTGTTATAAAGCGGTCAAACTGGCGGACCCATCCGCACAGGTCTCGACCACGGGGATAGATGACGGGGGAGAAGGTCATGCTGCTTACTTCCTGCAACTGATGTATCAAAATGGTGCAAAGGGTTATTTCGATGCAGTTGCTGATCACCCATATCCAACAGGCGGGGCTTTTCAACCTTGGAAATTGGACAACATCCGGTCGGTTTTGGACGCGAACGGGGACACACACGTCAAGGTTTGGATTACTGAGTTTGGTTATCCGATGGACCCAGCTAAGTATGCAACATATCAGCAGTATATGACGGACTACTTCAACACACTTACCCAAGACAAATACAGCTACGTCCGCATTGCGACATGGCATACTGCAACAGAGTTTCCTTGGGAGGCAGGCTACGGACTAATGAACAAGGATTTGACTCCCAAGCCGCCATATACGACATTTAAGAATTATCCCAAGCCCGCCAGACCAGTAATTTCCAATATCACCGCAGTTGCCTTGTCTGCTACGAGCGTGCGCATTAGCTACACTACGAATGTACCTGCCAAGGGGCTTGTGATGTACGGTCTGGACAAGACCTATGGGTTTGTGACAGCAAGGGAGGCGACGCCGTCAACTACTCACCAACATCTATTGATCGGCCTCACGCCTGCGACGACTTATCATTTCCGCATACGAACCGGTAAGGATGGCGTGGAGGATGGAGATTCGTTCTCGGCGGACCGAACGTTCACTACGCCTATGGGTTTAGCTGTGCGCATAACTTCGGGTCCTACTGTCAGCGAGATCACGCAAACTAGCGCCACAATAACCTGGACTACGGACGTGCCTTCAAACTCAACTGTAGAATACGGTGAAACATTTAGCTATGGCAGCACTGCGGCCTCACAAGAGTTGACAACTAACCACTCAATTCGCCTTACTGGTCTCCAACCTGGTCGCAACTATCAATATAGGGCTATCTCTGCCGCATCTGGGTATGCGTCGGCGGCAACCGAGGGACGGCCATTCACTACCCTAGAGAGTTCTAACCCCTTTGCGAATGGTGGTTTCGAATCGGGTTTACAAGGTTGGACTTTTTGGGAGATTTACCCGTGGGGCAACGACAGCAATGGTGATGGGAACGTGGACTATCCAGGTCATATTTCTGCCAGGACTGATGGCGGCGGTGCATATGTACCGTCGCCTTTGAGTAAAGAAGGAGTTCGCGCGTTGGGTCACGACGTGGGTTGGGCAAGCGCTATCGGTGGGGTATATCAGACAATTAGCGTGCCTAACGGGAGCTATTTTGTGGGAGGGTGGGTGCACGCAGGCTGTGACGGAGGGGACGAAAAAATAGAGCTTCGGGCAATCGATGGTGAGTTCACGGGTGGACTTCCTGGCGGGACAGAAATTGCTAGTTTTTCTAATTCGACTGAGTGGCAATGGTGTGCGAGGGTAGTCGAAGTGACCACCGGAAAACTGACAGTTTTGACCCGCGTCAGCCAGTGGTGGGCAGTAAACATGGTTGCCGGTCATTTCGACGGAATAGTCGTCGCGCCTTGTACCCGCGCTTCTATAGGTGCGATCAAGTCCTGTGAATGCGGATCTGCTGTAACAGTCGACAGCCCCAAAGTGGTGAGCGCCGTACTCGATGCGAACACTTTCTATATCCAAGAGCCCGATAGATGTGCTGGGATTCGTGTTCATACACCCTCAGATCACAACTTGGCTGAGGGCGATCGGGTTATTGTGAGCGGTGTACTTAACGCTGTATCCGGCGAGTTGGTGATAGACAATGCTGTAGCGGTTCGCATATCAACAGGTCAGCCGCCAGCACCGTTGGGTTTGAGCAACCAAGCGGTTACCGCAGGTACACCTACGTGCCAGTGAAAGCTCCTAGCCCGAAAGGGCGGCAGATTTGATTTGCTTCTACATTAATACTCCGTAAACTCCTACGGACTTTAGTTCCCCACGCGCACTAATACGATGCGACGGTCCGCAGTTTTCCCCAAGATGTACGTGCTAGCAAGTCATAAACTGCCTTGACAAACTTTTTTGGCTTGCTCTAGAATAATTTAGCACTCTAATGGGTAGAGTGCTAATGGTTGAAAAAGTTGGATCATTTTAACAGGAGGTGAAGAGTTGCTATGATCAAGCCCCTTGGTGACAAGGTGGTAGTCGAGCCCGTAGAGGAAGAAGAGAAGAGTCCGGGCGGAATTATTCTACCTGATACTGCGAAGAAGAAGCCACAGGAAGGGATAGTAGTGGCAGTTGGACCCGGGAAAATCTTGGACGATGGTACCCGTGGTGAGATGGCAGTAAAGCCAGGTGACAGAGTGATATACGCAAAATACGGTGGGACAGAAGTCACCGTTGACGGCAAGGAGTATGTGATTCTGGACCAAGACTCGATTTACGCCATCCGCGAGTAAAGTGCGGAAGTGTTTTAATCCCGCAAACGAGTTGGTATTGAATTTAATAGAAAAACCACAAATTAAGTCTATCCTACACAAAGGAGGTAAGACTGTCGTATGGCAGCTAAGATTATCAAGTTTAACGAAGAAGCGAGAAGAGCTCTAGAAAAGGGCGCAAGCACTGTTGCAGCCGCGGTTAAGGTGACGCTTGGTCCCAAAGGCCGAAACGTTGTCCTTGATAAAAAGTGGGGTAGCCCGACCATTACCAAGGACGGCGTAACGGTTGCCAAGGAAATAGAACTCGAGGATCCATATGAGAACATGGGTGCCCAGTTAGTTAGAGAGGTTGCGTCGAAGACTAACGACGTAGCCGGTGATGGCACCACTACTGCAACTGTTCTCGCGGAGAGTATAGTTCGAGAGGGATTGCGCTATGTTGCCGCGGGCGGTAATCCGATAGCGGTAAAGCGCGGCATTGAGATGGCTGTCGAGAAGGCTGTCGAGGAAATCAAGAAGCTCGCTATACCGGTGCAGGGCAAAGAAGAAGTTGAGCAAGTTGCCTCTATCGCTGGTAATGACCCAGAGATCGGCAAGGTGATAGCCGACGCTATCGACAAAGTAGGACGAGACGGCGTCATAACCGTCGAAGAATCCAAGGGAACGCAGACCACTCTCGAAGTAGTCGAGGGTATGCAGTTTGACAAGGGTTATATCTCTCCCTACTTTGTCACCGATGGCGAGCGGATGGAGGCTGTTCTCGAGAACCCGGCCATCTTGATCCACGAGAAGAAGATATCGTCGGCAGCCGATCTTATTCCCTTGTTGGAGAAGATCGCACAGGCTCGAAAGCCACTACTGATAATTGCCGAAGATGTTGACGGCGACGCCTTGGCAACCCTGGTCGTGAACAAGCTGCGTGGCACGCTGCAATGCTGTGCTGTAAAGGCGCCAGGATTTGGCGATCGCCGCAAGGCAATGCTTGAGGATATTGCCATATTGACCGGTGGCACTTTCATCTCCGAGGACCTTGGCATCAAGCTGGAGAACGTGGACCTGTCGATGCTTGGTGGTGCCTCGAAGGTTGTGGTAGACAAGGAAAACACTACCATCATCGAAGGCAAGGGTAAAGCAGAAGCGGTCCAAGGACGGATAGCACAGATCAAGAAGCAAATTGAAACGACTGATTCGAACTACGACCGAGAAAAGCTGCAGGAGCGACTAGCCAAGCTGTCAGGCGGCGTCGCGGTTATCAAGGTCGGAGCTGCCACTGAAACTGAGCTGAAGGAGAAGAAGCATCGATTTGAAGATGCTCTTTCCGCTACCCGAGCAGCTGTTGAAGAGGGCATAGTGCCTGGCGGTGGCGTGACCTATGTGAATATCCTGCCGAAACTCGACGGAATTGGGGAAGATCCGGACGAGAAGGTAGGAGTACAGATCGTTCGAAGAGCTCTGGAAGAGCCGCTTAGGCAGATTGCCGAGAACGCTGGCTACGAGGGTAGCGTAGTGGTCGAGCGCATAAAGGCTGAAAAACCGGGCATCGGGTTCAACGCCCTGACTGAAAAGTACGAGGACATGGTCAAGGCTGGTATCGTTGACCCGGTGAAGGTGACCAGGAGCGCTCTCGAGAATGCCGCGTCAATCGCGAGCTTGATACTCACCACTGAAAGCGTGGTCGCCGAAAAGCCCGAACCTAAGCAGCCGGCTGCTGCTGGCGCCGGCGGCATGGGCGGTTACGATATGTAATCGCTCATCGTCGGGTGGATTTTCAAAACTAGAAACAATAGAGCCCCAGGCATCAAGCCTGGGGCTTTCTTAATTACGCGACGAAGTTTCTATTGATCATTGGCTATTTTGTTGGGCAGTTTCGATATGTCAGCTATTAGCCGCCTGTATCCATCTTGATACAGTCCGCTCCTCTCAAATGGGATCCGCTTGAAACCCAGTTTCCAAACTGGAGATTCTGCTTTTAGGCGGAAGTCGCAATGATCTACATCGACGAACATTGGATCGCCTTCTACAAAATTATCTCTAATATCAAGCCAGTTCTTATCTACCCCGATCAACTGAAGCCAATTGGCTCGGTTTTCACCAGCCACGATATTCCGCACTATCGAGTTGCCTTTTGGTTTACGGGGCTCGTCACTGAGCAATGTTGCGAGCTCAGGATAACGAATGGTGTAGGGAGGTTCTGTAGCGTTGACTTCCTTAAGGCGATCGAAAAGAATGGGATAGGTGCCATCCCAATACGCCTTAGTCCAATCTGCCAATCCCCGTGCATCAACGTGAATTGATGGCTTGCAGTCGACGAATGTGTTGTTTTCAATAACATTGTCGCGACCTCCGCCAATAAGAACAGCCCTGTTAGCTTTGTAGAACACGTTGCCGTAAACGCGAGTTCCGCATGTAAAGTCATCTAAATAAACGGCCATTGTCTCGCTGAACCCATGGGCTGAGTAATTATCTTCAAAAGCTCCAAGGTGATGGAAGAAGTTGTATCTGACAATGTTTCCTCGCTGGCTCCAATCCCTACCCATATAGAAAGCACCCGCATCTCCGGTCTCGTTACAAACGTCGTAGATTTCGTTGAACTCAATGATGTGATCGTTCCCACTGAGAATTATTGCGCTATGGGGAGCGGTGTGGATGAGGTTGTGAGCAACTCGGTTTCCGACCCCGCTTACCTGAACGGCAGGTCTGTAAGTGCGATCCCATCGAGAGAAATCATATATGTGGCAGTTAACCACGAAGTTGTGTGCAGGCGTAAGGTCCTTGCGGTTGCCTCCCCCGAGGCTAACGGCACCGTCACCAGTTCCGTAAATGTCGCACGATTGTAAACCACACGACTCTCCGCCATCAATAGTAACTGCGTAGGTACCGACATTTCTCACAATGCAGCCAGCAACCACCACGTTGACGCAGTCGCTAATCTCGATCGCTTTTCCTCTGCATATTTCAACGATCAATCCTTCGAGCCGCAGATTCGACGCGCCTTTGATTGAGATAATTGGCGTTTCAATGACAGATACTACTGCCTCGGCTTTCGAGATAGACGAGGGGGGCAAGAAGTATAGCGTGCCAGTCGAACGGTCTATGTAGTACTCTCCGGGAAAATCGAGTTCTTCTAGCAGGTTCAGTGCTCTCCATCTTTTATGGGGTTGATACCCGTATACACCGTGAGGTGGTTCAGTAAAGATCTCCTTTGCAGTTGGGTCTATTCTCGCTACTTTTTCGTAAGAGTCGGCCCACGGCCACGTCCAATACCCGTGAACCCACACATCGTCTGAGTTAACCCATCTAGATGGGCGATCTTCGGAATAAGTAAACTTTCCACCGTTTTGACCCGCTGGTACATCGGCAATTTCTGACCATCCTTGGTTAGGCCATCCAGCTAAGATCATCGGCTTGTTGCCAAAAAAGAGTTCCATATGCGATGGTGTGATGGGGCGTCCGAAGCCGCGATTTGTGAGCCTGCCATAATCTGTAACGCCGAGTGCCTTCAAGTCAGCACACAATAGCTTCCCTTTGCAGGCAGGGTCAACGCGTCGCAGAATCTCGGGCTCATCGACTTTTCTGAATCTCTTTACTGTGATACCACCTCGCAGTTTGACGATCTCCCCGGGGTATGACTTGTAGACTATCGGTGCTTCGCTGGTTCCGCTGTCTGGTTCAGTCAATGTAAATGTTTTAGTAATGGTGTATATCCCACCACGTATACAAACTGTTACGCCGTCGGGTGGAAGATGTTTCGAAGTTTTGAGTTCGCGAATCGCATCTCGTGCGCGCTCAAGAGTTTTGAAGGGTTTATTAGGTGTTCCAGGGTTGGCATCGTTGCCATTTGGCGCTACATAGTATTCTACTGGGGCTGCAGACGATGAAGCGTGTACTGCTACTACCAAAATAGCCGCTGCAACCAACTCCGACCAGTGTGTCCTCATCCAATTCCTCCCAAGCATAAGGCAGAAGTGGGCGTAGAGATGATAGCGCAGGACTAACTCCGTAGCAAGTCGTTGACCTAGCCTTAATGCCAGGACTATACTTTGTTTGCAATGTCGCTGGTCACACTGAATGGCGTTTCCCTCCGTACCGGAGGCAAATGGTTGCTTTGGGACATCGGGCTCAGTATTGAGCGCGGAGACTTGCTTGCACTGTTTGGAAGATGTGGCGCAGGGAAGTCGACGCTCGCAAAAGTGTTGGCGGGCTACCTAAAACCAACTCGCGGCTCTATTGATTGGTCTCTCTCCGAAAATAGTGATATAGGGCGAAGCTCACGTCTCAGCCAGAAGCAACAGAGAGTAGGATTCGGTTTTCAGAATCCCGCATTTGCTCCGGAGCTTACGATCTATGAAAACCTGTGTTTCTTTGCCTCGCTTTCAGGCTTGAGGGGGCACGTCCGAAGCAAACGTGTTGCATATCTTCTTGAGCTTGTGGGTCTTGCCAGTCGACGAAACGACAAGCCATTAGATTTGTCTGCAGGAGAATTGAAGCGCGCCGAGATTGCACGACTATTTTTGTCCGAAAGTCAGGTGACAATTATCGATGCTCTTCTTGATTCGTTAGAACGACCTGTATTGGAAAAGGTGTGGGAGCACATCCTTGCCCAGCGTCGAGATGTTGGCAGAACTTTTGTGGTTTCGACAGCGTGTTCTCACGTTGCCACTTTGTGCCCAAGAATAGCCGTTATGCATCGAGGTCGTATCGCGTTTGTAGGTCGACCGGAGGATTTTCGAAAACTTGGTGGCGAAGATATGCTCGTACTGACTGAACTATCTAGTCCTGATCTTCGCGCGCGGATAGCGGAACGGCTATCAGTAGTAATAAAAGAAGAGGAGGGTTTTCTTTCATTCCGCGTTGCCAACGGCGAGCAAGCCATAAGTTCACTGCTCGCCGAGTTCGGTTCTGAAATTGGTTGTGTTTATCTGAGAAGACCAACGTTGGACGATGCTTTGGACGTGCTTGAAAGAGGTCCCGATAACGTTGTTACACACATAACGGAGGGCATATAGCCGATGGCTGACCGGAGTCTATTGACCCTTTTTTGTACAACGCTTCTAGGTATTGTTTGTTGCGCGTGTCCTCCGTCTGGTAGCGCACTCGATTTGGGCATAACTAGTGACGGACAGTACTTCACGGTGAATAAGAAGCCTGTCTTTCTCCTGGGTGTTAGCTATTATGGAGGTCTATCGGTGCAGGATCCGGGAGCACTCAGGACTGACCTGGATGATATTCTACGTGCAGGTTTTAATTGGATTCGAGTGTGGGCGACTTGGAACCCTGAGGAGAATGTTTCTGCTGTTAATCCTGACGGAACCGTTCGCGAGCCCTATATGTCCCGACTCAAAAGCCTGATACGCGAGTGCGATTCCCGAGGTATCATTGTTGACGTTACAGTCAGTCGCGGGAACCACCCGTTTCCTTCCAACCAATCTGAGCATATTTCGTGTATGCGCACGCTTGCGCGCGAACTTCGACCATTCAGAAATCTCTACTTCGACGTGTCGAACGAGCGTGACGTAGGCGATGCTCGCTACGTTAGCTTATCTGAAGTTCGGCAGCTAGTTCTGGCAGTCAAAAACATTGATCCGAAGCGCCTTTGCACTGCTTCTGGTAGACCTGGGTCGCCAAAAGACCTTGCCGAGTATGTTAAAGTCGCTCGGTGTGACTTTATCGCCCCGCATTTGGAACGAGTTAGGGACGCGCCCTCGCGTACGGAGCAAGTAGTAGCGGAATTCATCGATTGGATGAAAACTCTTGGTATAAGGGTACCTATACATCTTCAGGAGCCATTCAGGCGTGACTATAACGAATTCCAGCCTGATGCAGAGGATTTCTACGCAGATGCCCGCGCAGCTAAGAAAGCAGGTGCGGCGGGATGGTGCTTTCACAACGGAAGTAACCGACATAAAAAGGACGGAAGACCGCACAGATCCTTCCTAATGTCTGAATCTGAGGGTCGGCTTCTAAAACAACTGGACCCAGTTGAGCTTGAGGTCTTCTGGCACTTGAAGGAACGCGTCGGCGGAACAGAGTTGATAGTAAAGTGATGCCAGTGCTGGTTTGGCATACAGTTAGAAGGATACTGCGCTACACGGCGGCACGAGTTTTGTTCGGTGCGGCGCCTTTTGTGTGTCTTATTGTTGCCGCGATTGTGCATCTATCGACGGATGCGCTGACGGCGTTGAGAACTTGTACAAGTGTGTTCATTTTTGCTGCGTTTGTTGCCGTAGGCGTCCTTCATTTAGCCGATAGGATAATAGGGTTGAGTCAGATTATTCAGACTTGCGGAGTGAACCGCCGGCAACTACTTGTGGCTCGGCTAGTGGCAGCGCTGTGTCTTTCTGCTGGGTGGCTTGTAGTTTTTATTATTACGATCAACTGATGTAGTGACTCATGATTCCGCAACACGATCGCAAGTGCACCAGGTTTTGCCGAATTGACGCAAACCGTTTCTGGAGTTAAGATAGTGTGAATGAAGTGGACTTGGCAACGTAGCCAACCAATTTTGAACAGGAGTTAACTGAAGCCGTGAAACACAGAATACTACTGATCGAAGATGAAGTTCCTATTGCCGATTCTGTTGCATATGCTTTGGAGCAGGAAGGCTTTGAAGTTCAGTGTGCTTATGATGGGCTCAGTGGTTTGTCCTCGTTTAGATCGTTCTATCCGGATCTGATCGTACTAGACTTGATGTTACCAAAGCTAAACGGTTTGGACCTGTGCCGGACGATAAGAAAGGAATCCAACGTCCCAATTATAATTCTGACAGCCAAAACAGAGGAAATTGATCGCATCTTGGGGCTTGAACTGGGAGCAGATGATTACATATGCAAGCCGTTTAGCATCAAGGAACTGATAGCTCGCGTTCGGGCTGTCTTGCGCCGCGCAGAGGTTGCACGCGAAAGAGAGGATGTAGCGAAATTCAGAGTCGGCGGTATAGAGCTCGACGTAGCACACAGGCGGGTGACGGTTAACGGGAAACAGGTGCACCTACCACTAAAGCAATTCGAGCTTCTGAGAGTGCTGATGGCTAACAAGGATCGCGTTGTTACGCGCGAGGAGCTCTTGAAGAAAGTGTGGGGCGCTGACGAACCTCTGGATACGGGAACTCTAGATGTTCATATCAGATGGTTAAGAGAAAAAATCGAAGCTGATCCTAGTAGGCCACGCTATATTAAAACCCTCCGCGGTGTAGGCTACAGGATCCTAGACGGTGAGTTCTAATTCCAAGAAGCAACTTTTGTCTAGCAAAGCTGGTTTCAATCTGGTCTATTGCTTGATTGTAGTAGTTGCGGCGATTGTCGTGACTTTCGTGGTCAAGCAACGCTTTCCGCAACTTCATTCTGCCGTCGCGATCGGTGCCTTTGCGCTCATAGTCGTAGCACATATCTATCTTGCCCAACACAGGAACCGCAGCACCTACCGAATGACGAACAGCTTGCGTCGAATTCTCGAGGGCGACGACCAGGCTGTCGCAGACACTGTTGCAGCATGTTCATTCGGTTTTCGCGGTAAAGAATTGGCAGATGCCGTAGCTGAATTAGCACGACTAGCAAAGTTACTTCGCTATCAAAAGCTTCAGTGCGAACTGATAGTATCCAATATGACTGACGGAGTGATAGCAGTTGATTCAGATGGCTGTATAACATTAGTCAACCGTGCTGCTGCCGACTTGTTGGGAGTGAAAGAATCTGAACTAGTTGCAAAGAAGTTGATTGAAACCGAATTACATCCCGAAGTAATCAGATTAGGATACGAATCTATTACCCAGGGCAAGGAGTTAAGTGCAGAAATTCAATTGCCTGGTCAGCCTCCGCGTGTGTTGAAACTACGAGCAGTGTATCTCGGACAGCGCGAGCGCTGTGGGGTTTCTACGCTTATCATTATCGAAGATTTGACCGAGATTCGCCGGCACGAGCGAGTTCAAAAAGAGTTTCTGTCTAACGTCAGTCACGAGTTGCGAACGCCTCTCACTGCGGTTAGAACTACTGCTGAGGCACTGCTTTCCGGCGCAAAGAACGATACGGTGTTGCTCGATAGGTTCTTACGAACAATCTTAAGGGAAGCTGACAGGCTCTCCAATCTTGTCGGGGACCTTACTGAAATCGTCCGGATAAGCTCCGGTCTGGCGAGTACTGAGAAGAGCAACTGCGAGATTGAAGATATAGTATTCCAAGCGGTTGAGGTCGTTCGCCCGCTTGCGCGCAACAAGAACATAAGTATTAGTGTTGATGTGCCGAAGAATCTGACAGTCTTGTGCGACGGGACTCAGATGGTTCATGCGGTCAGAAATCTGGTAGACAACGCCGTCAAGTACACACCTGAGGGGGGAAGTGTTTCAGTTTCCGCTGGATCACAGGACTCGAAGCTTTACATTCGTGTTCAGGATACCGGAATTGGAATACCCCAGGGTGAGGTCAGTCGTATTTTTGAGCGTTTTTACCGAGTCGACAAAGCACGGTCCAGGGAATACGGTGGTACGGGGCTCGGGTTATCCATAGTGAAGGAGATTGTTAACGCTCACGGGGGAGAGATCACGGTGGAAACTGAGCTTGGCAAGGGTAGTACATTCACCATCTTTATTCCAACAACTACGACGTGCAATTCAAAGAGTGATCAGGCTCAACCCGGGGATAAGCGTTCCTAACTTAGGTCCAGTTGAGAATATTGCGAATCTGGATGTCAATGGGAACTACAGAGACAAGGTATGCCGAACCAGAGTGACGAAATACCCCTATCGGGATGTACCATTAATCTGCACAGCAAATACTCGCAAGTGCAGAGAACGTAGCTAACATATAACTGTGACGGTGCGGGTGGATTGCAAATGACAGACGACGTGGCTTCCATAGGCGAAATACTGCGGGACAAGCGGGAAAGTAAAGGATTGAGTTTGGAAGAAGTGCACGAGGCGACCAAGATTACGGTCGAAAACCTGACGGCTCTGGAAGAGAATCGCTTTGATGCATTTCCAAACAAGGTCTATGCCCGAGCGTTTTTGCGCGACTATGCGAATTTTCTAGGACTGGACAGTGCTGTGCTTTTGGCAAGATACGAAGACGAGTGGCAAACCGCAGAACCCGTAGAGCCCGCTGGGACTAAGAGATCAGGGCGTCCTTTCAAAGTCTTAGCATACATTGTTTCAATAGCAGCAATATGCGTGATTGTTGTTGGTGTTTGGGGGTTTTTTGTGGCTCCCACTACCAAAGTAGGAAGCTATCCGACGCGAGTCCAGAAGCCGGTGAAAGCAAGCAAACCTGCTAAAGTTTCGAGCGACGTCGCACCGCCGTTGCCCGAACGTGCTTCGACTGCCTCGCCTACGAAACCAGTGCAGCAGCCTACTGTGCCGGACAGGATCTCGCTACAGGTTAGTGCGCTTCGCGATGTTTGGGTGAGGGTTAAATGCGACGGGGTGCGCGTTTACGAATCGATTATGCCTAAAGGCAGCTCAAAAACCTTCAGTGCTCGCCAATTCATAAACGTGCGGGCTGGAATGGCAGGTGCGGTCCAATTGACCCTAAATGGGGTGCCGCAACCTCCCTTGGGAACGCTCAAAGTTCCAGGTGAGAAAACATTTCGGCTAAACGATCTCAAACCGCATTAGAGATAAGCTTGTTTTTGTTTTGGGCAAGAACAGGAAAAACATCCCGTCTTGTAGAAAGTGAACAGGAAACACGTGTACCTTTGCCGCACTGGAGTGCGGAGGTAAGAAAACTATTTATTTCAAGGAGGATGGTTTGATGAAACATGTCTTCACCTTTCTGGTTGCCGTGTTGCTTCTTTCAGTGTGTGCCATCGGTGCAAACGCGAGTGCGTGTTTTTATGGTCTTAGTGGACTAATCGAAACTCCTGACGACGTAACGGTAGATCCCAGCGCAGTAGTCCTTTTGGGACGAGATGCGCCAGACTTTGACAATTCTGGTGTGGATGTTTATTCGTTCGGTGGTGTTGTGGGCATTATGCCCAAGCTTGAGGTGGGTTTTGTCGGAATTGATACAGACGCTGCTGGTTCAAAAGCTCAGGGTATTGTAAGCGCGAAGTTTCGAATAATGGACGAGACTGCAGACAGACCCTCGGTTACAGTCGGTATTGTGGATGCCGCCAGCCGCATGGACAAGGTCAATTCGGAAATCGAAAATGCAAGTGTGTTCATTGTTTTTGCACGGAGCCTGTCTAGCGTTGCCCAGCCGTGGGCTGCCGCGGTCACGACGCCGCTAAAGTTTACATTGGGCTTTGGTTCCGGCTTGTACAAGGGCGCCTTCGTAGGTGTCGATTGGTCTCCTCAACCACGGCTGCACATTATGGGTGAATATATCACGAAAGGTTTGCGCCAAGAAAGCACCTTCAACGCTGGGTTAAGCTACACTGTGTTCAACCGACTTTCCCTCGAGGCAGGAACGATGGCTTTCAAGGGCTTTTATGGTGGGGTAACCTATACGTTGTCGCTCTACTAGTTGCATCGGTTGGTGCACTGTGTGGACAGTGCTAGTCGTTGTAGCTGCGTTTCTCGTCGGGATACCGGGTTCGGCTGCTGCTTCTGCGGCGGCCGAACCTATTCGTATTCGGAACATTACCGATCAACCTGACTTTTCAAGGCTACCATATTTCTATACCTCCAACTCTGACTACGATGCATTCGTAAATGAGTGGTTCATCCGTCATCTGTCGGTTGATGAGCGGGGTGTCTACTATGGCAGCGCGGTTTGTCTCGGAACCGTAGACCATATGTGGGTCATCGATTGGGATGCCTGGATGCTTCCCTGGATTGATCGCGGCGCTATGGGCAAGGCGCGGCAAATGGGGAGCGACGTTGACGTAATCCTAACAACAATCCGAGACTGTACCGTAGACAAGTACGGGTACGCATTTGGTGCGAGGCTTTGTCCTGAGCCGAACAACTCACTTGGAGGATATAAGCCTACATTCGGCTGGCCGTGGCCCAAGTATAATCGCAATACCCTTGTGGACCCTCCAACGGGTTGGGAATTCAACGATCAAAATGATGGCGCCCTAGCGGAGTGGATCGCCCGCGACATAGACTTAGCTCCCAGATACATTAACCACTGTCTGGAAGGGAAGATTACCGGTTCGAAGCCCGAGTTGGTTAGCCCCAAGTTCGAAGTTGATGTCTTTCAGGTTCCCATTGTAGAGGTAGATATAGCATTTCGAGATAATTCGCCGACGCGAATACGTGAACTTATAAACGGATTCAAGCTTTATTGGTGCACTGATCGTTCCCCCCGGTTTTCGGAAGATAGAATGGTTACGGTTGACTTCAGCGTGCTTCCTCCTCGCGACTATCCAGAGGACTATGCCAGGATTGCCTCCGAGCACGAAGTTCGGTATCCTATGTTCTTCCCAATGTACTTGCATCCAGAGTGGGGTAGGGAAGGAAAGCGGATTACCAGGCTAAAGATTGTTCCATGCGGACCGGGTGCGGAAGAAGTAACGATCTCAATAAACTACGTGCGGGCGACTTATGATGTTCGTCTGATGACTAGTAATGCTACCCTGATTAACTCTGCGTTTCGTTTTTATATGTGGTCAGGGGACGACGAGTTCCTCAAAGCGGTGATGCCGAAACTGCGACGTGCAATCTTGTTTCTCAACGAGCACATGCAGGGGCGCACTCAACATTTGGTCTGCAGTGACTGGATGGTTGGAAAGGACGGACTTGGCGGAGATAATGTCGGGCACGGGCTAATTGGGAGCTATTGGGACCTACTGCCTTCGGGACGTTTCGATATAGACAGCAGTTGCTACTATTATTACGCGCTCAAATCAATGGCAGAGCTCGAGCGAGTTGTAAGGAAGAAACATATCGCTGTCCCAAGCGTGTCGGTGATAGGTCCTGACAACGCTAGTGTGATTCACTACAAAGAAACGCCTGAGAGTTTGAACAGACTTGCCGCGCTAGTCAAAAAGAAAATTGAGAGTGTGTTTTGGATAGATGACAAGCAGCGATTTTGCCGGAATATAGACGTAAACGGCAATCGATACGATTATGGCTTCTTGCATCACAATCTTGAAGCGCTGTTTTTTGGTTTGGGCAGTGATACCCAGCGATGGGCTATTGTGTCCTGGGTTAACGGGAGTCGAATTATCCAAGGCGACACTTCCACCGGTTCTGACATCTACCGTTGGCGTTTTGGCCCACGCTTTTCAACTGTGCACAATGAGAACTATTACTTTTGGCCGTGGATTCACGACCGCCGAAACTATCCTCAAGCCAGCGGTAACTACGTGTTTGGTCAACAATATCAAAATGGTGGTGCTGCACCTTTTACTAGTTTGTTCGATTTAGTAGCTAGGTGTAGTACAAGCGATCAACGCGAAATTGATAAGGCATTCGAACGCACGTTGGAGATTCGACAATGGTTTCTCGACGTCAAGTCCGCGGGTGGTGAGGGAAGAGATTTTTACCGGAAGTATTATGCAGGTCATCCGGAACGTGGAATATTGCAAAGCCCAAGCCCAGGTGGCTTAGGGTTGGATCGAGAGTTCCTCTCCGATGCGAGCTTGGGAACAGTATTTTTGCTTTATGCATTCTTAGGTGTAGATGCGGAAGAAGACGGTATTATAGACGTCAAACCTGCGATTCCCTCTCAACTCCAGAAGATCGGCGTGCGAAACGTCTTCTATCGCGGAAACTACCTTACGATCGAGGCAGGTAGATATTACGTGTCCTTAGTTGGAAGTAAAATAACCAATTCAAGTGGTTTGAAGTTGCGGGTGCAATTTAGGAATCTCGGTGGCAGGAAAAATGTGTTTTTGAATGGCAAAAGATACGACCATGTGATCCGCGATAAGAGTGGTTTTATTACAGTAATAACAGATTTGGCTCCGGTTAGGATAGAGGTCAGATAGCTTGGAAAGGAAGTAAATTACTAGATGGGTGAACTTAGGGCATCCGCAGGCAAGGTGGACTTGCGCCCTCAGGCTGGTCAATGGATGACTGGTTATGGTGGTAGGGTGGATCCGGCGGAGGGGACGCACGATCCAATAATGGCTCGGGCAGTAGCGCTGGATGATGG
>Ga0123519_10007815_pt1 | contig 16456 bp, 10 predicted proteins | sample YelNatPaOPRAMG02_FD_87396 | JGI IMG/M metagenome (GOLD analysis project Ga0123519, IMG submission 87396) | Hot spring microbial communities from Yellowstone National Park - Yellowstone National Park OP-RAMG-02 (version 2) | ecosystem: Environmental > Aquatic > Thermal springs > Hot (42-90C) ...
CTTTTTTATGTGATAAAAAAGTAGAGACATCAGAAAGAATATAACCTTTTTTTTCATCTGCTATTCTTAAAGATTCAATCATCCCTGTTCCTGTCTCAATATACCATTTCTTTTTCTCCGGATTAAAGTTTACTTTTTTCCATATTTCCTTTTCTTTTATATCTGTTCCTGAAAAATCATCTCTTGAGATAAAAGTTAAATTTTCAGTATATATGGTTTTAAATGCTTCAAAAATATTATTACATAGACATATTCGTGTTTTGTCATTTTTCGGACCACATAAAACAAATTCATTTTTTAAAACAGTAACTCTATATTCGCCATATCCATCTCTTATAAATTCTTTTTCTCCTTTGGGTTCGTGGACAAAAAGTAAATCACCTTGTCCGTCCCTACCGAGTTTAAACGCCATACCGCTACCAACAGCAATTATTTTTGTTTTGCATTTAAATTCTTTTTCAAACTCACTGCATATTACATCAAGAAACCCAGTATCGTATAAACTTGTCGTTGTCAGGATAATTAATGTAAAAATTGTTTTGTTCATATCATTCTTTCATCTTATTTTTTCTCAATATATTTATTAATATTGCAAGCACAAATCTTATATTCAGGAATTTTTGAGTATGGGTCAAGTTGGTTATGTGTTAAAAGATTTGCATAGAAATGGAATGGGATAAAAACAACACCTTTTTTTATATTATCAGAAACTTTTAATCTAATTTTCAAGGAACCTCTTCTTGAATAGACAATTACATAATCACCATTTTTCAAGTTTAATCTTTTAGCATCTTCTATATTCATTATACAGAAATCTGTTCCAACCAATTCATTTATCCCTTTTATTCTACCTGTCATTGTTCTTGTATGATAATGTTCTCTTAATCTACCTGTTGTTAAAATAAATGGATACTCTTTATCAGGAAGTTCATAGGCATCTTTAAACTCAACAGGTGTAAGTTTCCCCTTACCAGATTTTGTTTTAAATCCGGTTATATGAAGTGTTTCTGTTCCTGGATGTTCTTCAGATAGACAGGGCCACTGTATTCTTTCTCCCTTTTTGATTCTCTCCTGTGTAATTCCTTTATATTGAGGAACAATCTCATTTATTTCTTTTAAAATATCCCATACAGTTTTATATTCCCAGTTATATCCTAAATAACTCACTATTTGGTTTATTATCTCCCAATCATTTTTTGTATTATGAGGACCTTCAACACATTCAGATATTTTCTGAACTCTTCTTTCTGTATTTGTAAATGTTCCTTCTTTCTCAAACGAACATTTTGAAGGCAGAATTATATCTGCATATTTTGCTGTTTCAGTTAAAAATATGTCTTGAACAACAAGAAACTCAAGATTTTTAATTGCTTCTTCCAAATGTGTAATATCTGGGTCAGAAACAAGTGGATTTTCTCCCATTATATAAAGGAACTTTATTTCATTTTTTAAAATACTATCAAATATTTCTACAACAGTTAATCCATTTTTATTCGGTAATCCTTTAACTCCCCATTTCTGTTCATAATATCTTATTGTAGTGTCATCTTCAACAGGAAAATAACCTGGATAATGTGTTGGTAATGCACCCATATCGCAGGCACCTTGAACATTATTCTGTCCTCTTAGAGGGCAGAGTCCGGCTCCTTTTTTACCAATCTGTCCTGTAAGCAAAGAAAGATTAGATAAAGAGATAACATTTTCTGTTCCTGTTATATGTTGAGTGATACCCATTGCCCAAAATATTACTGATGCTTTAGATTTTGAATACACATAAGCGATTTCTCTTAATTTTTCAATATTGATACCGGTAATTTTTTCAACATCTTTTACAGGGAACTTCTTCATAAATTCCAAATACTCGTCATAATTTTCAGTTTTCTCTTTTATAAATTTTTCGTCATAAAGTTTTTCATCAATTATAATTTTTGCTATTGAATTAAAAAGGAATACATCTGTTCCATAATTTGGCTGAATACTTAAATACGATATATCAGAAAGAGAATTTTTCATAGGGTCAATAATAATAAGTTTTGCACCTCGTTCAACTGCTTTTCTTATTCTGTAAGAAGTAACTGGTTGTGTTTCAGATACATTTGTTCCTGTTAGAATTATACAATCTGAATATTTTTCTATTTCTTCTAATGAATTACTCATAGCAGCGGAGCCAATTGTTTTTGAAAGTCCAGTAATTGTAGAAGAATGGCATAAACGTGCACAATGGTCAATATTATTTGTTTTCAAAATAGTTCTAAATAATTTCTGAAAAATATAGTTCTCTTCATTTGTGCATTTTGCTGATGAAAGTCCTGCAACAGAATTATTTCCATATTTTTTTTCTATTTTCATTAAATTATCACATACAATACCAATTGCTTCCTCCCATGATATTTCTACAAAATCATTATTTTTCTTTTTCAATGGCTTTTTTAATCTATCAGCAGAAGAGACATATTCAAAACCGAACTTCCCTTTAATACATAAAAAACCTTTATTTACTTGACTTTCGTCATCACCTTTAATTTTGATAATTTCATTATTTTTTACATAAACATTTATACCGCAACCGACACCGCAATACGGGCATATTGTCTTTATTTTCTTATATTCCCAAGTTCTTCCTTTTCCTTCTGTATTTAGTTCTCTCAAAGCACCGACAGGGCATACTTCAATACAATTACCACAGAATACGCATTCTGACTCTTTAAGTGGTTCATCAAACCCAGAAATTATTTCAGTTGAAAACCCTCTGAACCCAAAATTAATAGCATTTGCTCCAACAATTTCTTCACATACTTTAACACAGCGTCCACATAGTATACATTTATCATAATCTCTTATTATAAATGGTGTCCCATCTTTTTGTTTCCTATTATTTTTTTCGCCCTCATATTCTACTTTTTTAATTCCAAAATCATAAGCATATTTTTCTAAGAGGCATTCACCTGATTTTTCACAAGTTATGCAATCAAGTGGATGGTCAGAAATTATTAGTTTCAATATTGTTTTTCTTGCTTCAATAACTTTTTGTGTATTTGTATAAATTTTCATATTATTAAAAACTTTTTCTGTACATGAAGTTACAAGTCCTTTACCTTCGATTTCAACCAAACATAATCTACATAAACCATCTGGTTTTAATTCAGGATGATAGCATAATGTTGGAATATAGATATTATTTTCTTTACATATTTGCAAAATTGTTTTTCCTTCCTCTACATTTAGTTTCTTATTATCAATATAAATTTCTATATTCCCCATATTCAATCCTTTCAATATAACTTAATAACGAGTTCAAAGCACTTTGTCCTAAAGCACATCTTGAAGTTTCCTTTATTACTAACGAAAGTTCCTTTATTATGTTCAACTCTTTTTTTAATTTTTCTTTTTTTAAATTTTCAAGTTCACACAACTTTTCATAAACTCTTTTTAGTCCGATACGGCAAGGAACGCAGTAGCCGCAAGATTCGTTAACAAAAAACTTCAAGATATTAAGTATCTCTTTAAAAACAAAGAACTTTTTTGTGAATACAGATATACCGCCGGTGCCTAAACTTGTTTTATTTATTTTTAAACTTCCAAAGTCATACGATATATTAAAATTTTCTGGGAACAATAAAGCACTTGAAGCGCTAGGTAAAATAGATTTAACATTTTTTATTTTTAATTTAGCGTAGTTCTCAATAATTTCATAAATTTTTATTTTTCCGAGTTCAACTTCAAATACACCTATTCTCTTATTATCAACAGTTAAGCAAATCAATTTTGTCCCATAATTTTTTTCTATACCAAAATTCCTAAACCATTCATTACCATAAAAAATTATATATGGAATAAACGAAAATGTTTCTACATTATTTATCAATGTAGGTTTACCGAATAACCCTTTCTGTGGCGGGTATGGAGGTTTTAATCTTGGTACTGGTCTTTTACCTTCAATTACATTTAAAAGTGAAGTTTCTTCACCTGTAATATATCTTCCATTACTTTCTATAACTTCAATCTCAAAATTATGGTTAGTAGAGAGGATATTTTTTCCTAAAAATTTATTCTTTTTGTATTTTCTAACTACATTTTTCAGTATTTCTATTTCTTTCTTATATTTTTCGTTTACATAAATAAATCCGAGGTGTGAATCAACAACAATAGATGCGATAATCATTCCGTCAATAACTTTATATGCAAAATTATTTAATAAAAATTTATCTTTAAAAGTGTATAATTCACCTTCTTCAGCATTACAAACAATATATTTATCATCTTTTTGGTTTCTAACAAACTCCCATTTTATTCCTGTTGGAAACGCAGCGCCACCTCTTCCTAATAGATATGCATTTTTAATTTCTTCAATAATTTTTTCTGGACTGTTTTCAAAACATTTTTTTAACACAGAAGAAGTAAATTTTTTATCATATTCAATAGTCAATATCTTCTTCATTTTATTTATCAAAATTTTCCTTTCTTAAAAATTTCTCTGAAAAAGACAAGAACCCGAAAATGGTTGATTTTGATAACTTATATTTTTTACACAATTTTCTAAGTAGTTTTTTATTAAAATTCTTTCTTGTAGTTAATTCGTTATAGAATGATATATCAATTCTTTTCATGAGGGAATCCTCTTATCATTTCAATTGAATGCTCTATCAAATCGACTAAAACACTGAAACAATCACTGACTCCTTTTAAACTACCGGGCAAATTTATAATCAGTGTTTTATTTCTTATTCCAGCGATACCTCTTGATAATACAGCAAATTTTGAATTATTGTATGTTTTTATTCTCATAATTTCAGGGATACCTGGGACTCTTTTTTCAATTACATTTTCTGTTGCTTCAGGAGTTATATCTCTTTGACCAAAACCTGTTCCTCCTGTTGTCAAAATCAGGTCTACGAGTTGAGAATATTCTACTAATTGTTTTTCAATAATATTTTTTTCATCGGGTACTATATCGTATTTTATCACATTCCAACCATTCATTTCACATTTCTCTTTCAAATATTTACCACTCTCATCTTCCCTTTTTTTCTGATAACATCCATCACTTACTGTAAGAATACCGACATCTATTTTAGGAACGACTTCAATTACATCTCCTTTTTTAATTTCTCCTCCTTTAATAACTTTCCCGAATATCCCTTCTTTTGGCATAATACATTTACCGACTTTTTTATATATTTCACAATAATTATGACATTTTTTTCCTATCTCTGATATTTCAATAACAGTTTCATTTATTTTTAATTTATCTTTAATTTTAAGTTTTCTCAAATCAATTTTTTCTGTTGTTATATTCTCAGCGAAAACACCTGGTTTAATATCAACCTTATCTTTCAAACAGAAAAATTCTTCATTCATTCGTTCCCATGATAGTATACTTACCTGTTTATTTATTCCTTCTTTAGCATGACAATCGTTTCTAACACCATAATTTTCAACAACGACAATTTTATCAACTGGTTTTTTGCTTTCTCCTTTTTTATTACCGATATTAACAGAATAAACAATACCTTTCATTTCGTTATCTAAGTTTTGTTTCCCATATGAATAAATTTTTTATCTGATTTTAATTTTTGATTTTTCTTTCAAATATATATCACCAATTTTCATTTCCTTCTTATAAACTTTGCACATATCGTAAATTGTCAGCAGAGATACATTTACTCCATACAATGCTTCCATTTCGAATCCTGTTCTATCTATCCCTTCTATTTCACATATTGCTTTTATTCTGTTTTTTTCTATATCAAATCGTATTTCTGCTCTCGTAATTTTCACTGGATGACAATGTGGAATAACGAAAGGAGTATTTTTTATAGCGATAAGGCCTGCTGCTTCAGCAAAATTCAATACATTTCCTTTAGGAACTTTGTTTTCTTTTATATCACTAATTATTTGTTTATCTAAATATATCGTTCCTACAGCAACTGCTTTCCGTTTTGTAATTTCTTTATTTCCTATATCAATCATATTTCTCAGAAAAATATATTGAATTATTTTTCAAGATATTCAACAACAACTTTTTCTCCTTTTTTTCTTTTCTCACCTTTTTTTAGATACAGAATTGCATTTGAATATAGGATAGAAGACAGGACCCCTGATTTTTGGGAATGATACGGTGTTATATAGACATCATTATCTCTGATTTTAGATATCATTCTTATAAACTCATCTCTATCACCTTTATTCTCAACATCTTTTTCTAAAATACCACTAAACTTAAATTTTTCAGGTATAGTTCTTCCTGTCATTTTATAAATAGCAACTTTTACTAAATAATCAAAATTGATATATGTTGAGACAGGATATCCTGGGAGTCCGAAAACAATTTTTTTGTTTTTCTTCCCGAAAAAAGTAGGTTTACCGGGTTTTATTGCTACTTTATGAAATATAAGTTTTACTCCATTTTTTTTCAAAACATCAACAACGATATCATATTTCCCTTCACTCACACCCCCAGAGATAATAAATAAATCACACTGTAGCCCTTTTTTTATGAATCTATCTAATAATTCAGGTCTATCTTTTGATATTCCGAGTAGTTTAGGGATACCGCCATATTTTTTTGTTAATGCATAAATTGAATACGAGTTAGAATCATATATTTCACCTTCATTTATTTTTTCGCCAACATTTTTGATTTCATCTCCTGTTGAAAGTATAGCAACAGTTGGTTTTTTATAGACATTTATTTCATCTATTCCGAGATACGCTATCATCGAAAAAACAGCAGAATCAATAAATGTACCTTTTTTTATTATTATTTCTCCTTCTTTAATATCTTCTCCTTTAGTTGAAATATTTTCTCCTTTTGGCATATATCTATTTATTTTTATATATTTCTTTCCGTTTTTAACTATTTCTTCTATATCCTCAATTTTAATTACGGACTCACAGTTTACAGGAACCTTTGCACCTGTCATTATTAAAACTGTTTTCCCGTTCTCAATTACTAAATTTTTTGTTTCACCTGCTTTAATCTCACCAATAACTTCAAGTAATACAGGTTTTTCTTTTGTAGCATACTTTGTATCTTCAGAGATTATTGCAAACCCGTCCATAGCGGACCTATTAAAAGGTGGCACATTAATTTCAGAAACTATATTTTCAGCAATAACTCTGGCTATAGAATCAAAAATTGATATTTTTTCTTTTCCTAAAACAGGCGTATGTTCCCAAACTAGTTTTTTTGCTTCTTCAATTGATATCATAAAAACAATTCCATAAATTTAATAATTTATGATAGTCAAACATTTTTTATTCTTATACAAAATTTTTATCTATATTTCAACCGATATCTATCATTAAGTTAAAAGAACTTCATTGAAATGAAAGATATTTTATAGGAAAAAAAATTCAGGTTAACAGTTCTGAAGGATTTATACTAAGTAATTTCCTGAATGAATTATTTAGGATTTGGCAGTTTAAGTGATTTTATCTGCAGGTCATCAATCCAGAATGTTCCTGTTCCATCAGAAGAAAATTCGACAGCAATTTCATTCTTGTTTTTAGGAACAAGATACATAAACCGTATCCGACGCCAGGTTCCTGGATAATTTCTTGTGTCAACAATTCCCCAGTAATTTGGTGGTTCCCACCATGAAGTTGATTCGCCATCAAACTGTTCAACAATATAAGGACGCACTAAACAAGAATCTGAATCTTTAGCATCAATTTTTATATAACAAATTATTTCGTATAATTTAGATGGTTCAACCCGATAAAATTTTGACCTAATTTTATTAGGTGCATTCTGTCTACCTGAATAATTACCAGTATGTTTAATATTACTGTCTACAGATTCGACTATATCCCAGGCAGAAGTATCACCCGATTCAAATCCGGGGTTAATCACTTTTACATCCTCTGATGCTGCACTCAACACAGGGATCTTTTCAGCAGAATTTGGGTCCCAAGTAGGATACTGTTGTGTATAATTCTTATACATATAATATGGTGGAGTGAGTGCAAAGAAAGATGGGTTTGCTTCTCTGTCAGTATAAATAAGTGCAATTCTGTCATGATGTGTTGGATAAGCGCCACTTAATCCTGAATAAATGAATGTTTTTTCAACGAAACCTGATTTACGAGATATGTCCAGAACTGATTTAATATAACTTGATTTTTTATACTGGTCAGCAACACGCCACCCGAATTCTGTTATCCATAGATAGCAATTGTCATCATTATTTTGTTCAACAAGATACTGGTAATATCTGATTGTAGTCGGAAAATTTGATATATTTTCCATAGTATCAGGATTTTCCGGCTGATTATAATCTTCAACATAATAATGCAAGTTTGTTCTGTCAAAATAACCTTTACAACCTAACTGGTATAATTCATCAAGATGATGGTATGCTGCTGCCCAGATACCATCCATTATCACAAGTATCTCCGGATTAAATCTCTTTACTGCCATATAAACAGTTTTCAATATATCAGCGTAATACCATGATGGGTCACGTTGGTCAGTACCATGTGTTACTGGAATACTGTCAACCCATGCACCAGTCGGATATTCATTTTCAACTTCAACAGCAACGACAACACCTTTCTGATGTGATTCGCAGTGTTTAAGCAGTTCTGTTATAAATTCTCCTGCTTCTTCAGGTGGATAGGATAATACTTTATCCTTATTTTTTCGTGCCCAGTCCGGTGAACCAAGAAAAAGTAATGAAATAACAGCACCAACTGATTTTGCATTATCAAGAATAGGGTCAATTGATGTCCAATTAAACTTATCATCCTGTGGCTCATATTCTCTCCAGTTCACACCAACCCTATAACTGTTAAGGTTTGCTGAACTGTATAGTTTACATGCTGATAATGGGAACTTATCACCACCACTGCATAATCCGTATGGCTGCCTAAACTGTCCTGTGGTTGAACCTTTGATACCTTTCATAACAAATATTTCTGAGGATAGTTTAGTATCAAAATCATAAACAACTACATCTTCACCTCTATAATTCTGTTTTTGGGATACAGTTGATACTACGGATTTTTCTGTTCCTGTCCCGTAATATCCTTTTACCCATAAAGGACCATTTATTAATTTTCCGTCGTTATTGTTTCCTGAAACATCTTTAGTAACAACACCTGAACCTTCACTGAAATGCCATAATCCTTTTGTGTTAGTATCAGGTATAAATTGAACAGTTGGAGGTGTAAATTCAGAAGTATATCTTGCGATATTAGATACTCTTAATTCGTCTATAACGCCTTTAGTGAATACGCTACCACACTGTGCATTAAGTTTTGCTCCTGCTGGCATTGAACAACCTTTTTTAGTTAGTTTAAGTTTACCGTCAATATATAATCTACCTTCACCTGTATTATTATCAATCTGTGCAGCAATATGTGTCCAGATACCAGTACTGATTTTAGTTGTATCGTATGTCATATTCATATATCCTGGAGTTGCCCATTGGAAACATAAGTTTCCGTTATAAACAAAAAATATGTATCCACCAACAGCCCAGGAATATCTACTGAATATCATCTGGTCAGGTAAATATTCAGGTAACTTTATCCATGCCTCAACAGTCAGTCCTGTTGCATTTGTTGAATTTATATCCAATGTTCCGTTATCTCCGAAATCAATATATGTTTTGACACCATCAAATTCAATAGCATAGTCATCACCTAAAATGAAACTACTCAATATAACAATAATAGTCATTATTAAAAATAAAAAAATTAATATTTTCTTATTCATTTTTTTCCCCTTTTCATTAAGATTATATTCAACACTGTTTTTTTCATAAGACAAACTCTATGGATTGTATTTATGATTATATTTTTAATTCAATTTATATTTCTAATTTATTTGCTTATTAAAAGTTATAATAAAAAATTCAGTAATTTGTCAATAGTAGATACAAAAACATATATTGTGGTAATTATCCGGTACTTTTTTATTTTCGGAAAAGTTAGTTTTAATATGTATAGTATTGACAATGTCAATGCGTTTCTTTTACATCGTCACGGACGATACTCTCCATATATTACAGTGAATTTACCGATTCCTTTCTCTTTAGGCGATTCGTATGTGTATAAATATATTCCACTTGTAACTGGTATGCCATTCTCTGTTTTACCGTCCCATACTATTTCTTTGTTTGTCCCTGATGTTAATTGTTTCACTAATTCACCTGATAGTGTGTATATCTTTATTGTTGTTTCTCCCGGAATTATTCCTGAACCAAAAAATGTTAATAACCCTTTATTCGGATTATACGGGTTCGGTTTTACTAATACACAGGTTGCTGTAACTACCACACTAATTGTTTCTGTGCCACCATTGGATGTTATTGTTATTGTTCCCGTGTATTGTCCTTCTTTCTGATTCAGAACATTGTTATCTACTGTCACATTAATTGTCTGGATTCCTGCTTGCGCAGGGATGACAAATGACGGTGGGTCAACTGTGAGCCATTCCTGGTCGGTATCTATTGTCCCTGTTAATGTTCCTGAACCTGTGTTAGTTATATCAAATGTTAATGTCGCTATCTGTCCTGCATCAAGTTCACCAAACTCAAGTGTTGTTGTGCTCACTTTAAGCACAGGTTTTATCTGTGATTCCATTGTAAATGTTGCTATTGATGAATACGAACCCGATGTATCAAAATTATCCCATACCATTACTTTCCAGTAGCAGGTAGCACCTGCTGGCAAACTTGACCCAGAATATGTTACGCTGTTTACTGACGATATAACTTTCCCTGTATCCCACAACCTGCCAATATTATTATTTATTTGTTCCTGTATACTTGATACAAGTACTCTGTATGCTGACTGCGTATTCCCGCTATCAGGGTCACTAAATGTCCACGATAATGTCGGTATCCCCGTTATCCCTCTCGGCTCCGTCTGCCCATTACATCTAAGATTACTCGGTGCATTAGGCGGATTATTTGTTCCAGGTAGTTGTAATGTTATATTTACTGTTCCCTGTGTCAATCCAGTTGATGTTCCTGTTATTGTTACTGTTCCGCTTGATGTCCCACAACGATAAATTATTTTTGCTATACCACCTACTGCTTGAACAGGATTGGTTCCGACAAGTGTTCCGCCAGCAGAGCCACTTAAACTGAATGTTATTGTTGCTGTTGAATCAGTTACAGGTATATTATTTACATCGCATACTGTTGCTATTACAGTTGATATACTTATTCCGTTAGCAATGATTGTTGAAGGATTTGCATAAAGGTTTATTTTATTAGCAGGTCCGGCATTTGCAGGATAAATATTAATATTTTCAATAATACCCGATTGCATATTCCTTGTGAATGTTATAGAACACCGTGAGTCCGAAACAACAGTCATTGTTCCAACTAAATATTGGTAATTAGGTCGTGCCATTACCACAACAAATCCTGTTGTTCCATTATAATAAGGTGTCTCTGCTTGAAAACTCATTATATCGTTATTATGGTCATAATTTATGTTTCGTAATACTGTATCAAAACCTGCTGTTACTGTTCCTGTTACACAGTATGCGCTATACATATCAAGTACACCGCCATTAAAACTTGTAAGGAGTTTTTTATCCATACCTTGTCCTGTTCTTGAATGAAAAAGTTCCCGACAGAAGTATGGTCCTGATAAATAATTTGCACACCAATTATTTAATATATCATAAGCGAGTTGTCGTGCAGTATTAACTTCACCATACCCAATTAATCCACGCCATAGTTTCCAGTCAGGTGGCATCCATACAGCGCCCCGCCAATAAAATCCACTATCCCAGGCCCAATCAGCTCTGTTATGACATGCGCCAACCGGGTCAGTTGAAGTTGTTCTATCCGCAGTCCTTAAACCGTATCCTGACCAATATCTTGCTGTATCAGTAAGTTTTTGAAGTATTCTCTGGAATCTATCCTGTGACGCAGTTCCAGAATAGACAGGGTGGGCACCTATAATATCACCGACTACATTAAGCCGTTGATTAGTATTTGCTGTTACTGCTTCATACCAACCCTGGGTATCATCCCACATATAAGTATTCACTGCATTTTCTAATTTCTGTATCCTGTTAGTTAAAGCATCAATTTCACTTTGATTTTTACCTAATTCATAAGCAGCTAACCGAATAATTTTTGCCTGTCTAATAACATATGATGATTCATCTGGAGGTTCTATTGGTTGTCCACCGGACTGTTCCCATGTACAACCGTCATCCATCCCATTTCCCAACTGTCCATAGCCATATAGAAACATTCCATCGTTATCAGGGTCAATATTATCCCAACTATTATTAGAAGTAACTGCTCTTGAATAATATTTTGAAAGCAATGTTTTATCACCGGTTCGCTGGTATAATGTCCACCATGCCATTGTATCTATTGTCGGATTATAACTGGTATTTCCAATAAGTAGATTAAGAACCTTGTCAGCCAAATCAGGACTGGTTTGAACAAGTCCTGTTGTAAGCATAGCCGAATCCCAGAAATACATTCGTTTATAATATCTATCAGGCAAAGGTTCTAATCTATAGTTATTAGGGTTATATACAAAATTTAACAGTGATTGAGACATAAGTCCGTGCATTGCTCTTCCCCAGGAATCGTTTGTCCCGGGCCAGTTATAACTACTTGGTGGTAAACTCAGAACAGATGGTTGATAAACAGTTGAAAAAAGTCCTGGTAAGTCAGAACCATCACTTGTTGTCCCTTTAACTATGACGAATCCTATTATTCTTGATTCACCAGCAGGAACTACTATGTTATCCTGTTGAACTACAGCCCAAATACCTTTACCGTCAATCTGTAACTGTCCTGCAGAAAATAATTGTTGTGCTGATGTTTGATTCATTAAAGTTGGTGCGAAATCAGTTGTTATTAGAATACCTGTACTTATTTTCGGATTTTCTGCTAAAGGAGCTGACCATCCAGATGTTGTTAAAAGAGCCGGTGCAGCAGCAAATGTGCCTGGCATATCTGGATGTTTGATTGCAAGTCCCTTAGATTGATTTATTACTTGCACTGATGTTCTCAATACACCTGTTCCACTATCATAAGATTTAAGTCCAAAGAAAGTACTTCCTACTAATGAAGCATGAAATTTTTGTGTCTGACCGCTTGTGTTATTAAATTTTACAATAATTAAAAAATTAGTGTCGTTTATCCTTATAAAATTGAAATTAACAGTTGCACTCAAACCATTAAGTGCAGGTATAGTTGAATAAGGAGGATAGTTATTGGGAAAAGATGAATACAGGTCCCATCTACTATAATCAAGTTCACAATGTGTACATGCAAATGCAAAACTCATATATGGAGAGAATGCGTATGGAGTCACTCCGGGGTCAGCCATTTCTGCATCGTACTCAATAATTGTGCTCCTGTTTGAATCATTATACTGTCCAAAAACAATTGCGTAATGTGCTATTTTTGCCTGTGTCTCGTTCACCATATAACTAACACCTATATGTTGTAACAAATATGGTCCCCAAGGTGAAGGAACATTAACTCCTGAAGTATTATTGTATACAATGAATAAAACTGTTATCAAAACAAAAAAATGATTTACCATTTTCATTACTATTTTACCTCCTTAAAGTTCTATTCTATCAATTATTTTTTTATTGTATTTTCGGTCATAAAATTAGATTTATTTAATTTTTTTTACTGAATCACGAATAACAAGTTTTGTTGGTAACAATATTTTTTCAGAACTATTAGAACCTTTTATTCCTGATGGTAAACTATCAGGATTTTCTATTCGTTTCATTAAAAGTTTTGCAGTATAATAGCCCCTATAATATGGTTCCTGTTTAACTGTTGTAAGAGGAACTTCAAAATATTGTGATATAAAATCATCAAATCCGATAATTGAAACATCGTCAGGCACTTTAATATTTTTTTCTTTCAATGCTTTCAATACACCGAATGCAACCATATCATCTTTAGCGAAAACAGCAGTAAATTTTAAATTCTTTTTTAAGAATTCTTTTATCCGTTGATATCCTTCTTCTTCACTTGAATTATATATTTTCTTATTATCAGTCAAAATCAAATCAGGGTCTGGATTAATCCTATTTTTTTTCAGTGCAAGTATATATCCTTCAAACCGTGCCCGTATCCCAGTTAGATGCAGTCCGCCACCTAAATAAACAATTTTTCTATGTCCCATTTTTATCAAGTAACTGATTGCCTTTTTCACACCTTTTTTTTCATCAATACCAACAAAATCAAAATTATAATTTGGTAAATCGTTACCCATCAGTATAACAGGGATACCTTTTTTTTGTAACTGGAACAAATGGTTATATTTACCGTCGGCTGTAATTGGATTAAAAATCAATCCTGAGATTGGTTCCTCAAGACATTTACTCAACAGTTTTGTCTCTTTCGTATAATCGTCATCAGAATTATATATTTCCAATCTATATCCCTTAGGTTGTGTTATATCGAGTAGCCCTTGAATAAGTTTATTGGAATATTCAACTGATGCATCAGGCATGATGAACACAATTCTTCTTGTATACTGTTTACCTTTTTCTGAAGAGCCATTTTTTTTATTATTTATCCCTTTTACAAAACATCCTTTACCCTGGATTGAATATGCAACACCTTCTCTGACAAGTTCGTGTCTAACTCGACGTGCTGTTATACTTGACACACCGTATTTCTGTATCAGTTCTATTTCAGATGGCAGTTTTGTATCAGCAGAATATTTACCGTCTTTAATCTCCTGTAGAATAATTTGTTTAAGTTGATAATATTTAGGTATACTAATTAACTTAAACTGCTGTGTTGTCTCCATTATTTTTTATTCCTCCTTACACTGATATAATTATAACATATAAATACTAATTTGTCAAGATGTTTTAAAAAGTATTTTTAATCTTAGTATACTGTATACTAAGTAATAACATTTTTTATAATTATTGTAAGAACATTTATTGAAAGGTTCGTACAAAAAAAATAAAAATGAAACTTATACTTTTTTGGTTCATTAAACAGAATTAAAATTGAAGTGTTTCTGTATTATGAGTTTTAGATTTAATATATAAAAAAAATTTAGTATAATTTTACAGTAATATGATATCAACAATTAACCAAGGAGGAACTTGATATGTCAAATGCAAAAGAACTACATCTAAAACGAAAAGTCAATCATGATATACCGACAATAGGTGTTTGTGCAACCTGTGACCCGAGAATAGATAAAAAATCAAGACAGAGAGCAATAAATATTATTAAGATTATTGCAGATCTAATTTCTAAGAAAGTGGTCCTACCTGATAAAACACCTGTCAATGTTGTATATTCAACAGTTTTAGTTGACGGAGAAAAACAAGCTGATATTGTTGCAAAACAGTTCAAGGATACAGGAGTGAATATAATAGTATGTGCACCTGATACATGGGCGTTCCCACAACTAAGTTTGTTATCACTTATACAACAATTTCCTGATATCCCAATAAATCTCACTTGCGGTAACAGTGGACAAAAACCAGGTGTTGTTTTTACACATGCAGCAAGTGGTGCAATATCGCAATACGGGCGTCTTGTGCATATCAATGTCGGTAACTGGTCTGATACAGGAATGTATCCGAAGATAAGTTCAAAAACAATTGATTATTTAATTGACTGGTGTTATGCTGCTGTTACATCACAATTTCTTAAAGGGAAAAGAGTAGTTATTTTCGGACATGATTCAATGGGTATGGAAACAGCATTAGCGCATATTATTCCGACAAGAAATATATTCGGGATTGAAATAACACGTCTGGATATGAAATTACTTGCTGATATGTTACAGAAAGAATCATATAATAAAAAAGAACTTGCTGAATTACGGTCCTGGCTTGATAAACTGTGCAGTAAAAGAATACAACTCAGGAATGAAGATGATAATCAGCGACTGAATAAAAGTTTGGCTATGTATTTAATAGTTCGTGATATTATGAAAGATTTAAATGCTGTTGGTGGCGGATTTATGAGCCAGTTAGAATGGGGTTCCGATATACGTGGAATACCATTACCTGTTGCTGATATAATGGAATCACTTTTTAATTCAACCTTTGACCATAATGGGCATAAGACACCTTTACCTTATGCAACTGAGGCGGATGTTCAAGGATTATTAACAATGCTTTTTTTCATGTATTTGACAGGTGGTAATCCACCGCTGTTTATGGATTTCCGTAAAATATGGGAACCATTTGAAATAAAAAAACTTATTAAAAAGTTCAATATTAAACTTGATAACGAGTCGGTTCTATGGTTACAGAAAGGATTTGTTGACGGAAACAATTCCGGTAGTGCATCATTTGATTGGGCTGGTAAACCGGGCTGGTCTATTGAAAAAATTATGTTAAGGATATCATTTCCACTTGCTGACCAACATTATTTCCCTGGACTCGGTAATTCAGAATCTTTTCTCGGTCGGGCCGAAATAGAAGGTATTGCTGGTAGCTTAGCATATTAAAGTTTATAAAATA
>Ga0123519_10007818_pt1 | contig 16451 bp, 16 predicted proteins | sample YelNatPaOPRAMG02_FD_87396 | JGI IMG/M metagenome (GOLD analysis project Ga0123519, IMG submission 87396) | Hot spring microbial communities from Yellowstone National Park - Yellowstone National Park OP-RAMG-02 (version 2) | ecosystem: Environmental > Aquatic > Thermal springs > Hot (42-90C) ...
AGATGAATTTCCAAATTTATGGATAAATCTTGGTGCTGGTATTATGGCTGCATATCTATGTTCTAATCCAATAATAGGTGAAGATACAGTTTGGTTTGAGACGCAAACAGATTGGAGTATACTTGATACCTTGGAATTTAATCCAAAAAATAATTGGTGGCAATTAACTAAATATTTAACTGATACTGTAACTGAACTTAGTAACAATAAATTTTTTGTTGGTATAACAGATTTAGGTGGTATTTTAGATACAGTTGCTGCTATTCGTGGGAGCCAGAACCTGTTATTTGACTTAATTGATAACCCTGATAAAGTTAAGCGATTATCATCGAAAATAACTGGAATTTGGATTAAATGTTATCAGGAACTTTATGAAATTATAAATAAGAAGATGGTTGGTTCTTCAGCATGGATGGGATTATGGTCTCCAAAAAAATGGTATCCTATTCAATGTGATTTTTCGGCAATGATATCACCGAAAATGTTTAAAGAATTTGTTGTTCCTGATTTAATACAACAATGTAGATATCTTGACCATTCAATTTATCATTTAGATGGACCCACTGCACTTGTGCATCTTGATACATTATTAGATATTACTGAGTTAGATGGTATCCAATGGGAGCCAGGTGCAGGTAATCCTGGAACAGGTTCACAAAAATGGATACCTATATACAAAAGGATACAGAAGTCGAATAAATTACTTGTATTAAGGTGGATTGATAAAGAAGATATTGATAATCTCATTAATGAATTATCGCCCAAAGGTTTGGTTCTACATTTTAAGCCATGTGATACAGAAGAAGTAGAAGAGTTGATAAAGAGAATAGAAAAATGGGTAATAGAAAAGGGTTAATTATAGTAATCTCCGGTCCTTCTGGTGTTGGAAAAACAACATTATTCAAAAAATTACAGAAAGTAGCACCAGAATTGAAATATTCTATTTCATATACGACAAGAAAACCGCGCAAAAACGAAGTTCATAGTAAAGATTACTTTTTTGTTACAGAAGATGAATTTAAGCAAATGATAAAAAGCAAAAAGTTTCTTGAATGGGCTATTGTCCATAACAATTATTATGGAACACTAAAAAAATTTGTAGATGATACGATAAGTCAAGGTAAAGATGTTATACTTGCAATAGATGTTCAGGGTGCAAGAAAGATAAAGAAGATATACCCTAAGAATCTTGTTTTGATTTTTATTCTACCTCCTTCTTGGGAAGAACTTAGAACTCGGCTTTATGCACGTGCTAAAGATAATTTGAAAACAATAAAATTAAGATTACAGAATGCGAAAAAAGAATTAAGATATATTACTGACTATGATTATCTTGTAATAAATGATAAGATAACGACAGCAGTGAAAAAGATAAAGGAAATAATTAATTCAGTACATAAAAATAAATTAGTTAGAAAAGGAGAAAACTAAAATTGTCTGATGTTAATAAACCCAGAGAGAATTTAGAAGAGTTATTATTAAATAAACCATTAGATAGATATAAATTAGTTATTCAGGCATCCAATGAAGTAAAAGAACTTAAGAAGAAAGAAGAATTTAAGTATGTAGAACATTATAAATTACTTGAAGCAGCATTAAAGAATGTATTGAGCGAAAATAAGTCGGAACAGAAATCTACAACGAAATAAGAATAATTTAAACACAATTATACAATAGAGTTATCTAATGGTTATTATTTGATAAGAAATATCAAAAACAATCTGCTTAATATCAATTAAGATAATGTTGTATTTACATTATGAATTACAGACAGGAAAGGTTGATACGGAGCAATATGTAATTGTTCGGAGACTATTTACTTCGCAATGATATAACGAGTGATTATTTATTATTAATTAACTTCCAATAGGAGGAGCAAGTAATAATATAATGTTAAAGAAAAAAAATGGTTCAAATTTAATATTAGGTGTTTGTGGTAGTATTGCTGCATATAAAGTATGCGATTTGATACGTAATTTAAAAGCGAATAAATTTGAGGTGACATGTATTTTAACGGAAGCGGCACAGAAATTCATAACTAAATTAACTTTACAGACATTATCTGGGACACAAGTTTATACGGACCTGTTTTCAGATTATTTTTCTATTCCGGGACATATATCTTTATCGGAAAGAGCTGATTTAATTATAGTTATACCGGCAACAGCCGATATTATTGCTAAATTAGCTACCGGTCATTCTGATGATTTATTAACTTGTGTTATATTATCAAGTAAATCAAAAGTTTTAATATGTCCTGCTATGGACACTAATATGTGGCTGCATCCTGCAACACAGAGAAATGTTAAACAGTTGAAAGAATATGGTTATTATTTTATTGGTCCGGAGACAGGTAAATTAGCATCAGGGAAAGAAGGAATTGGAAGATTAGTTTCAATAGACAAAATACTGAAAAAAGTAAATGAGTTAATAAAATAATGGTATTTATTCTCAGATTTTTGATTATTAATTGCTGTATAATTTTAGTTATTAATCATATTTGTTTATGTGAACCTGTTATCACTCCTGCTGATACAACTAATTATTATAATAGGTCAGTTATAATAGAAGGGACAGTTATTGATACATATGATAGTGGGAAAACTTGTTTCCTTAAATTTGATAGTTCTTTTAGTGCTGTTATATTTTCTTCAAATTATAAGAATTTTCCGAGATATCCTGATGACTACTATTATAGGAAGAAGGTAAAAGTTCATGGTGTAGTTCGTAAATATAAAGATAGTCCTGAAATTATACTTGATACTCAGAACCAGATTGAGTTATTAGAACCGCCAACTAATCAGATATTAAATGAAATTATATCTTGGGAAGATGCTGATGAATATTATAATAAGATTGTTACTGTTGAAGGACAGATTGTTGGAACATATTTAACAGAAAAAGTATGTTATCTGAATTTTCATAATAACTGGAAAAGATATCTCACTATAAAAATATACAGACATAATTTAAATAAATTCAATAAGAATCTGGATGAATATTATTTAAATAAAATTATTAGAGTGACTGGTCTTATACGAAGAGATAACAACAGACCAGTGATAATTGTTAAGGAGCCGGACCAGATAAAAGTAGTCAAATGATATGAAATTAAAGGAAATATTTACTGTTCCATTTCTTATTATTTTATTTACTTTGAAATCTATGACAATTGAGAAGAATAAGAATAATGAATTTACGAAATTACGAGAATTGATGGTTAAAACGCAAATACAAGCACGCGGTGTAAAAGATAAACGTGTATTAACTGCTATGTTAAAAGTAGAACGACATAAATTTGTTCCAGAAAATATCAGAGAATATGCTTATGAAGACAGACCATTATCTATTGGGGAAGGGCAGACAATATCGCAGCCGTATATTGTTGCATATATGACAGAACTTTTACAATTGAAAGGTAATGAGAAGGTACTTGAAATCGGAACAGGGTCCGGGTATCAAGCAGCAATATTAGCTGAGTTATGTAAATATGTGTATACAATTGAAATCATACCGTCATTAGCAATACGTGCTGAAAAATTATTAAAAGAACTTAATTATAAGAATATTAAAATTAAGATAGGAGATGGATATCTTGGTTGGAAAGAGTATGCTCCTTTTGATAGAATAATTGTTACTTGTGCACCGGATGAGATACCGCAGACACTTATTGACCAATTAAGTGATAATGGTTGTATGGTTATTCCTGTTGGCAGTTACTCTCAGGAATTAGTTTTATTAAAAAAAGTCGGAGGAAAAATAATAAAAAAGAGTGTTCTACCAGTAAGATTTGTTCCGATGGTACATAAAGAAAAAGAAAAATAACAATTTATTTTGTATACTATAATTATGGACAAGATAGATTTAGAGAAGATTAAGACAGTGCTGATAAAGAACCGTGTCAGTAAAGTATCAATAAAAAATTTTTCTAGAATAAAAAATGTTGACAGAATATCTAAAAATGATATTAAATATTTTTTTGATTTTATACCTGAGATAAATTATGGAAAAAATTTTAAGAATTTAGTTAATTCTATTTTGGATGCTAAAAAAAAGCAGAAATCAATAATATTTATGTTCGGAGCACATGTGATAAAATGTGGTCTTTCTCCGATTATTATAAGTATGATTAAAAACAGGTATATTACTTTTTTAGCGACCAATGGTGCTTCTTTAATACATGATTATGAACTTTGTTCTTTTGGCAAAACATCAGAAAATGTTGATACAGCGATACAGGATGGTAAATTTGGTGTAACAGAAGAGACACTTGGATTTGTTAACAGAATAGCTACTGATGCATCAAAAAATAATATTGGTATCGGTGAAATGGCAGGTAAGAAGATGTATAAATTAAAATATAATAAAATAAGTGTTTTTTCACAGGCGTATATTAATAACACACCTATAACAGTTCATGTTGCGATAGGAACAGATGTTGTATGTCAATCAAAATATTACAATGGTGCTGACTGGGGTAAATCGAGTTATATTGATTTCCTTAAACTATGTGCTGAATTAAAAAATCTGAATGATGGCGGTGTTATCTTGAATTTCGGTAGTGCTGTTATTTTACCTGAAGTATTTCTTAAAGCAATCAATATAATGCGTAATCTCGGATATAAAGTTGAAAATTTTACTGCTGCTAATTTTGATATGATTTCACAATACAGACCTATAACAAATATTATTTCAAGACCTGTAGCAAAGGGTGGTATCGGATATAATTTTGTTGGTTATCATGAATTAATGTTACCTTTATTGTATTTATTTCTGTGTAAAAACATAAAAAGAAAGGTAGAAAAATGAATTTCTATGAAAAATATATAAGAAAATTTTCTGAGAAGAAAATCTTAGTTATTGGTGACCTTATGTTGGACAGGTTTATTTATGGTACTGTTGATAGAATTTCACCGGAGGCACCTGTGCCTGTAGTGAATGTAGTAAAAGAAATTGACTTATCTGGTGGTGCAGGTAATGTTGCAAACAACATATCAAGTTTAGGTGCCAAAGTATATATATTAAGTGTAATCGGTAACGATTTAGTTGGTAGTAAATTAAAATCGCTTCTTGAAGAAAGAGGAATAAATACTGAGAAAATATTGATTGATGAAGAACGTCCAACCACAATTAAGACACGAATTATAGCGCAACATCAGCAAGTTGTCAGAGTAGATAAAGAAAGCAGAATAAAAATATCATCAAGATTGATTGAACAAATAATAGAATCACTTAATAATTTTATCCCAGAAATGGATGCTGTTCTTATTTCTGATTATGGTAAAGGAGTAATAGTTCCTGAGACATTATCAACAGCAATAAAAATCGCAATTAGAAATAATATTCCGATTACAGTTGACCCGAAAATAGAACATTTTATGTTATACCGTAATGTAACCTGCATAACACCGAATTTACAGGAAGCTATTTCTGGGATGAGATTACATAAAGCAGTGACAGAAGAAGAAATATGTGATTTAGGTAAAAAAATTCTTCATACACTTGATTGTAAATCTGTGATAATAACACGTGGCGAGAAAGGAATGTCGTTATTTGAGAAAAACAGGAAACCTGTTCATATACCTACTCGTGCTAAAGAGGTATATGATGTAACGGGTGCAGGTGATACTGTTATTGCTGTATTAACATTATGTCTTACAACAGGAGCGAACTTAAAAACAAGTGCTGAAATAGCAAATTATGCAGCAGGAATAGTTGTCGGTAAATTAGGAACAGCAACAGTATCTGTTAATGAACTGAAAGATGTCCTTGATGGTAAATAAAAAATGAAAGTTATTGCAGTTATCCCAGCAAGATATAATTCAAAGCGTTTTCCTGGTAAACCTTTAGTAGAAATAAGGAATAAGCCTTTAATCCAATGGGTTTATGAAAAAGTTAAAATGAGTAACTGTTTTGATATAATAGTTATTGCGACAGATGATGAAAATATTTATAATACAGTGAAAGGGTTTGGTGCTGATGTGATGATGACTTCAAAAAAACATAAGTCGGGAACTGACCGTGTTGCAGAAGTTGCAAAAAAAATAGATGGCGAATCAGATGATATAATTGTTAATATACAAGGCGATGAACCGTTGATCTCACCGATAACAATAAAAAAAATAGTTATGACAATGAAAAAAAACAGAGAAATATTGGTAGCAACACCTATCTGTTTGATTAAAGATAAAAATGAATTTTGTAATCCTAACATAGTAAAAGTTACTGTTGATAAAAATATGTTCGCTTTATATTTTTCGCGTTCACCGATACCGCATAGTAGTGCAAATTTTTATAAACATATTGGATTATATGCTTACAGACGTGATTTTCTGTTTAAATTCGTCAGATTATCTGTAAGTAAATTAGAGAATATAGAGAGATTAGAGCAATTGCGTATCTTAGAAAATGGATATAGAATTAAAACAGTATTAGTTAGAGATGATTCTATTCCTGTTGATGTTCCTGAAGATGTTAAAAGAATAGAGTTAATTTTAAAAAATAAGGTTAGGATATAAGAACTATGCATAGATTAGTAAAAATTAACAATAAAATAAGAATTGGTGAAGGATGTCCTTTAGTACTTATATCAGGTCCCTGTGTGATTGAATCAGAGCGATTAACGATACATACAGCAGAACAGATTAAAAAAATAGCGGATAAACTCAAGATACCGTATATATTTAAATCTTCGTATGATAAAGGGAACCGTTCATCAGTAAAATATTATCGTGGTCCTGGAATTGATAAAGGATTAAAAATATTATTAAAAATAAAGAGAGAACTTGGTTTACCTGTTCTATCAGATATACAGTGTAAAACAGAGGTAGAGAAAGTAAAAGAGGTTCTTGATATTATTCAGATACCAGCATATTTATGTCAGCAAACAGATTTAGTTGTTGAAGCAGCAAAAACGGGGAAACCACTCAATATAAAAAAAGGTCAATTTCTTGCTCCTTGGGACATGAAAAAGATATGTGATAAAGTATTATCAACAGGCAATAAAAAAATAATATTAACTGAACGTGGAACTGTAATGGGGTATAATAACCTTGTTTGCGATATACGTTCCATCCCTATTATGCAGGAACTCGGGTATCCAGTAGTTGTTGATGTAACACATATAGTGCGTATGCCCGGTCCACCGAGTAAAGATAGTTCTGGAGGTCAACCTCAATTCATACCTGTATTAGCAAAAGCGGCTGTAGCAGCAGGTTGTGACGTATTATTTTTGGAGGTTCATCCTGAGCCATGTAAAGCATTATGTGATGCAGCGAGTATGTTAAAACTTGAGTTCCTTGAAGAGTTACTAACTCAGATTATTGAAATCCGAAAAATTATCACTTGAATATACTATCCTACCGATATCTAAAAATATGACAAAAATCTCATTGACAATATATCAGTTTTCTGTTATAATATATTTGTAATAAAATCAGATTCATCAGTAAGAGGAGTAATGGGTTTATGAAAAAAGTTGTTTTATTATTTATTTACTTATTCTTATCTGATATAGTTTTTGCAGTATGGAATATTGAGACAGTTCCTGATACAGATAGGAATTGTGGTATGTATAGTTCATTAAAAATTGATACTAATGGTTACCCACAAATAAGTTATTACAGTGGTTCTTTTACTGGCGAATATTCGTCAATTGCTATTGATTCATTGAATAACCCGCATATAAGTTATTATGACTGGACTTTCAGTAGTCTTAAATATTATAATGGTGCAACACAGTCAATACAAACAGTTGACGCTACAAATGGGGTAGGTATGTATAGTTCTCTTAAACTTGATTCAAGTAATAATCCTAAGATTGCTTATTATGATACAATTTACGGTGATTTAAGATATGCTAGTTATAATGGTAGTAGTTGGTCATATCAGATTGTTGATAGTTCCGGTGATGTAGGTCAGTATGCATCACTTGCACTTCATCCATCAAACCAATATCCGAGAATAGCATATTATGATTGGACAAATATGCGTCTAAAATATGCTTCCTGGAACGGGACTTCGTGGGATATATCTGTTGTTGACAGTAGTTCAACTGCAGATTTAGGTGAATATTGTTCATTGGCACTGGATTCATCTGGTAATCCAGCAATAAGTTATCTTGATGCCACTAATGGTATTTTAAAATTTGCTAAATATAATTCAGTAACCAGTAAATGGGATATAGAAATAGTGGATAGTGGTACCGGAGGCGGTGGCGGAGGAGGTGGTGGTGGCGGGTATGCGTATGTGGGATATTATTCTTCACTTGTGATTGATACTAATGGTAATCCGCATATAAGTTATTATGATTATACTACTCGTAAACTGAAATATGCAACAAAAACTGGTTTAACATGGACAATAATGATTCCTGATTTAGGAACGACGAATGATGTAGGAGGTTATACTTCAATAACAATTAATAATACTGGTAAACCGATAATAAGTTATTATGATTGGACATCAAGTGATTTAAAATGTGCTCAATATGTATCAGGAACAACCTGGCAAGTATGGAAAGTTGATTATTTAGATGATGTTGGACAGTATACATCTGTCGCTTTAGATAGTAACCAAAATATTTATATCAGTTATTTAGACATAACGAATTTTGATTTAAAGTTAGCCAAATATACTGGTGGTTCCTGGCAAACAGTAATAATTGATGGTGGTCCAGGTGATCTGAAATTTGCTACTAAAACAGGAACCGGATGGACAATACAAACAATAGATTCACAAGGAGATAAAGGACTTTATACTTCAATTGATATCGATACCCAAAATATTGCTCATATAGGATATATGGATTATACAAGTATTGATACTAATTATGCAACTGGTTCATCGGGTAGTGGTTGGACAACTTCTGTTGTTCAAAGTGCAGGTAATGTTGGACAGTATACTTCTATTGCACTTGATAGTAATGGTAACCCGCATATGAGTTATTACGATTATTCTAATAACGATTTAATATATGCTTATAAAAATGGTGCGCAATGGGTATATCAAATTGTTGATAGTTCCGGTGATGTCGGTTCATATACATCTATTGCACTTGATACGAATAATCAACCGCATATAAGTTATTATGACTGGACTAATGGTGATTTGAAATACGCTAAATGGACAGGGTCCGGATGGATTTATACTGTTGTTGATAGTTCCGGTGATGTCGGACTATATACATCTATTGCACTTGATACGAATAATCAACCGCATATAAGTTATTATGATTGGACTAATGGTGATTTGAAATATGCTAAATGGACCGGCTCAGCATGGCAAATAAAAACTATTGATAGTGTTGGTGATGTCGGATGGGATACATCTATATTGTTAGATAATAATGATAATCCTTCAATTGCATACTATGACTGGACCAATGGTGATTTGAAATATGCTAAATGGACCGGCTCAGCATGGCAGATAGAAACAGTTGATAGTTCCGGTGATGTCGGTCAGTTCTGTTCATTGAGTAGGAATGCTTATGGTGACCCGAGAATATCATATTTTGATTTAACAAACGGAAAACTGAAATATGCTTATTTTACTCCACAAACTGTTTCTATTAAAGGATATATACGAGATACAAATGGTATTGGAATAGATGCTGTAACTGTTTCGTTAACAGGTGACCAAGTATTAACAACATATACAAATTCAACCGGCTATTATGAGTTTTTAAATATTACTGCAAATAGAAATTATACTGTTACACCAACAAAATCAGGATATACTTTTAATCCTGTTAACAGAAATTATTATCCTATTACATCAGACCAGATTGACCAGAATTTTACAGGGACTGTCGCTACTGTAACTTATTTCATTAAAGGATATGTATTAGATATATCAAGCAGCGGTGTTTCTAATGTAAGAGTAACATTATCAGGTGCAAATTCAGGTGATTATATAACAGGAGCAACAGGATACTATGAATTCTCTGGTTTAGCAGCAGGTAATTATACTGTTACACCAACAAAATCAGGATGCACTTTTACACCAGTAAACAGGACATATTCACCTTTATCATCAGACCAGAATAACCAAAATTTTACTCTAAATGTGCCAGTTACATATTATATTAAAGGTTATATTAAAGATGCTAACTCAGTAGGTATCGGTTCTGTTATTGTAAATTTATCAGGAACTAATTCTGGAATATACACCACATCAAGTTCAGGTTATTATGAGTTCATAAATCTTGTTTCAGGCGCTTATACTGTTACACCAACAAAATCAGGATATACTTTTAATCCTGTTAGCAGAACTTATTCACTACTTAATGCTAATCAAGATGACCAGAATTTTATAGGAACATATATTGGTAGCGGACCGATACTGAAATACAATCCGACAGCACTTGATTTCGGTTATTTAGACCCAGGTCAATCGCGCACATTAACATTTAATATAACCAATCAGGGCACAGGTACACTTACTGGAACAGTTTCTACTGATAGGTCATGGATAAAACTTACACCAACAAATTTTTCAGGGAATTCTACTGTAATTAATGTAACAGTTGATAACAGTATACTTAATAAGGCATCAGGACAGTATACAGGAATAGTAAACATAAATTCAAATGGTGGTTCAGGGAAAATTGATATAGTTGTTAAAGCAACATGTGTTCTGGTGAAACCTAATCCTGCTGATTTTAAAATAATTGATAAATTAACTTTCTTTGGTAACGGTATTGTTCCCGGTAAAACTACAATAAAGATATATACGATTTCAGGACAATTAGTTAAAGTTATTTCAGTCCCTAAACTTAATCAAAATGGAGAAAATATAGAAGATGGTAATGAACTTACTTGGGATGGAAAAAATGAGGATGGAGAACCAGTAACCAGTGGAATCTATTTATATATATACGAATCACCGACAGAAAAAGGAATAGGTAAATTTACTATTATAAGAGACCAGTAACAAAAATTGGTTAAATATTCTACAATACTAGTTATAATTACAATTCTAATATTTCCAAAACCAGCATATTCTGTAGAAATAAATTTTATATCACAAATTACTAACATTTCTACTGAAACAACTTATTATATTAAAGGGATAATTACTGATAACCAATCACAGCCATTATCTGATGTGACAGTTATATTAACAGGTGATACAACAGGGCTCTATCTAACAGGAACTGATGGCTATTATGAGTTCTGTAGCCTGAAAATAGGTACCTACACTGTTACGCCAACAAAAGTAAATTACACTTTTTCGCCTATAAAAAGTGAATATATACCTTTGAATACGAATGTAATACAGAATTATGTTGGTAATAAACTAACATATTATATTAAGGGTTATGTTAAATATGTTGATGAAAACGGGGTTTATAAAGGATTAGGAGAAGTAAATGTATATCTCACTGGTGATAAAAATGCAAAAACAGTAACAGATAATTATGGATACTATGAATTCTTAAATCTTGATATTGGATTAAATTATTATATAAAATCAGAAAAACCTGGTTATGGGTTCAATCCTTATAATCGCGTTTTCGTTCCATTAACAGCGAACCAGGACGATAAGAATTTTTTTGCTGTTTTCGGACCGACATATAAAATAAGCGGTTATATAACTGATAGTAAAGGAATACCAGTAGAAAATGTTATTGTCAATCTATCGTATGATGTTCTCGGAACAGTTTTTACTGATATTAATGGATATTATGAGTTTACAAACTTGATTTCAGGTAAAAGTTACCAAATAACACCATCAAAAGAAAAATTGGTATTCAGTCCTCAAAAATTAACATTCTATTATCTTGATACAGACAAATTTAATCAGAATTTTATTTCCCTTAATGATACAATTCAGATAGATAATTTTAAACCGATAAATAACTTGTTCAATCCTAAAAAAAACGAGAAAACAACTTTCTGGTTCAAATTAACCGTAGATGGAGATGTATCTATTAAAATATATACTCTTGATGGCTCGTTAGTCAAGACAGTTATTGATGATTATATGTTTGCTGGAACTTATGCGATTGAATGGAAAGGTGATGATATTGAAAATAAACCAGTAGGTCGTGGAACTTACCTCGTTCATATAAATACACCTGATTTTAAGATAACAAAAAAAGTTATTGTGATAGAATGAAAAACTTTATTTTACTATTATTCACTTTGTATTCGCTGTTAACCAATTTGTACTGTTGGTGTTCTGATATTGTTTCTTCATCAGATTTTATTTTGAAACAAACTGTTTCAGCAAGGTCACTCGCAACAGGTGACTCTTTTACAGGACTTGCTGATGATATTACTGCAATATCATATAATCCATCAGGATTAAATAATCTTAATGAAAAAGAAGTTGGGACAATGTATGCGAAGGGTATTTCGGATATATGTTATGGTTTTATAGGTATTGCTATCCCAGTTCAAAATAATAAATGTAGATTTGGATTAAGTGCGAAATTTCTTGATGCTGGTGAAATAGAGATAAACTATATTGATGGTATAACAGAAACAGTTAAATCTGAACAGGATTTTTTATATACATTCTCTTTTGCAACTAAATTATTTAATTCATCTGTTAATTTCGGTATAAATATAAATTATCTGGTGAATACATTAGCAGAAAAATATACATATTATTCTTATTCAAGTGATATCGGTTTATTAACAGAAATACCTGTTAACGAAAATAATTTAGGAATAGGTATCTGTTTACAGAATATCAGAATAAAATTTGATAATGACACAAATGATAATTTTCCTTTAGTTACAAGATTAGGATTAAACTATAATATTACTATTGACAAAAAAACTATTAATCTGCTTTCAGATATAATTTATAGTAATGAATTTGAAAAATGGAAGATAAATACAGGTCTGGAATTCTGGCTAACAGAAAAGGTTGCATTTAGAACAGGTTACAGGATAGGATATACTCTTGATTCAATTACATTCGGAACAGGATTAAAATTAAATAACTTAAAAATTGATTTCGGACTCGCTCTGCTTAGAGTTTACACATCTAATTTTAGAATTTCGTTTATATATAGTTTCTGAAAATATAAATTACATTTAACCATTATCACAATATTTATTTTAAAACCAACTTACTAACGAAATAGCAAAATTACTGTTTTCATAATTATAATAAACTTTTGTTGATTTATTGTTCTCAAAATATAAATTACATTTAAGTTTTAGTTCCTGCATACCAAATTTTATTATCGGATAGAATAAATTTAGTCCATAAATATATTTTGTATCTTCTCTTTTGTATGTAAATTTAGTCCACTGACAAGAAAATTCTGCCCAAATCCTGTAATTTTTAGTAAACTCATATCTCGGATAAAACCCTATCTTATGAGATATGTAATCATAATAGTCAGAAATAAGTTCATTGTCTTCATAATAATTACCATTTATATCATAAACAGTAAAACAGTATGATAAATCAAGTTGTCCTTTGGGAAACCAGTATGAAAATATGGGTTCTATATCATATTTATAGCCCTTGAACTGTTCGCTGCTGAATGTTGTAGAACTAATTAATAGGAATTTTTCTGGATATATTCTGTAATCATAAATTGTATTTAGCCCAATTGTAGTAAAGATACCTAATTCATGTGTAAATTCAAATCCAATATTATTAGAGTATAAATCTAAGTAATAATCAGGGTAATTGTTGTAACTATAAAGATAATTGATTTTAAGAGTATCATAATCTGATAAATAAAACTTCAGTTCTGGCTGTATTGAAAAATTATTAAAACTGTAAATCTTCCAATCAGGTTGGTCATAAATAATGTAACTTATATTTAACTGAGAATCACCGATTTCATCACCAAGTTTATGAAATAATTTGTAATTAAAATAGTGCTGATTATTATCTTGATAATAATCATTCATATATTTTTTTGTTGTAAATTGGTAATCAAACCAGGATAAAGGTAAGTTACCTAATTTAAGATAACTTTTAAATAGAAATTCAAGTCCGGAATATGCATCCGAAATACTGTATAATTCTGATAAAATATATGATTTATCCAGTATATTATTATCATAACCACCTTTGAATTCAAATCCGAACCATACATTAGATATATATTTAGAGTAGGTCAATCTTGTAATAAACATAGATAGAAAACAAAAATGTAATATAAAATAAAAATTTTTTTTATTAACCATATTTTGAAATAAAAAAAACCCTATTTTCTATATAAATTATATAAAAAATAAGGTTTTTTTAAAAAAAATGAAAATATTTTATTTACGGATTTTACGTGGGTCTTCTTTTCCAGTATCAACACTCGGAGCAGTTCCTTCACCTATTTTCTCTTTAATCGTTTCTTCAATTTTTTCGCGTGCAGTATTAAGTTTCTTCTTATTTGTATCTTTAAGTGCTGCTCGCTCAGATATCATATTTTTGATAGTATCTTTTAGTTGTATAGATAATTGTTCACCGACTATTCCTTGATTAATACATTTCATTACAGTAAGTGCAACCATAGTTCTTGCTTCTTTCTGGTCAATACCCTGTTTTATTGCTTGTTCCATTTCCTGGAGTGCTGTAATAATATCTGCACTTAACTGGGTTTTAACTGTATATCGGTCACTTTTCATCAGTATTGATTTAACAAGTTTTCTTGCTTCTCTGACAGAAACATTTGATTCTTTATATGCATTTTCTATCTTATTACAAATATTATCAATTTCATCTGCTGATAATCCACTGTCTGCCAAACTCTCTCGGACTTTACTTGTATCACAGGTCACTTCTATGGTTTTATTAGAACTGGTTCCTGTCTGATTCTGTTGTGATATAACAGGTAAAGTTAAAATTGTTACTAAACTTATTACCAAAAATAATTTTGTTAATTTCATTTTTTTTCTACCTCCTTATCCTCTTGTTGCTGCAACATAATTTTCTTCAGGATTAGAAATAAAATATAGTTCCATATTACAATCAAATTTTTTCTCATCCTGTGGGTCAAGTACCCATTCTTTACCGTCAATAATAAGAGTATATTGGTATTTACCTGGTTTAACAGGTATTGTTGCTTCCCAAACACCTCCTGTTCCTTTCTTAAGTTTTGCTGCATTCAGGTCCCAGTTATTAAAATCACCTACCAATGAAACAGTGTGTGCACTGTTGGCTTCTAATTTGAAAGTAACATAAACACGTTTATGTCCTTTCAGAATTAAAGGGATAATCACAGTAAGAATAACAACAGCCATTACTGGAATCAATTTCCAGTTCCATATTAATGATTGGTTTCTGGGTTCAGCACTAATAGGTTTATTACCTAATTTAGACATAATCTTTTGACTTAAGTCAGGTGAAACTTCTATTTTATTGAGTTCTTTTTTAATATTATTCATATTAGTCCAGAATTTTATTTCACGGTCACATTTTTTGCAGGTTGTTAAATGAGCCAACAGTTTCGTTTTCTCTTCATCTGTTAATTCGTTTTCTATATATTTTTCAATTAATTCTTTTGGACATTTCATAACTTTTAATCACCTCCCCTACTAATTTTCAACTTCTCTCTTCAATTATATATACAACTGAATATCAAAAAAAGTTTCACTTATTTTTATATGTAACTGTTCTTAGTTGTTATAACAAAAAACCTTACCTCTAAGATTAAAGGTAAGGTTTTTTTAGTTCAGATTCTCATCTGCAGGAGATTACTTACGCGGTTTACGTGGAATCTCTTTTCCTACTGGTGTTACTGTTGGAGCTGTCTCTTCACCTATTTTCTCTTTAATCGCTTCTTCTACTTTTTCTTTCGCAGTTCCTTTCTTTTTCTTAGCAGCAGCTTTTATTGTCGCTCTTTCAGCAACCATGTTGGTTACACATAGAGTCATACGGTCTCTCATATTCCCCATCATACCTTCATCAATACCATCTAATACTGTAATTCCAATCATTGCTCTCGCTTCTTTTTCAGTTACACCTTGTTTTACTGCTTCTTTCATACTATCAACAGCAGCGATTATATCAGTTTTTAACTGATCTTTTAAATTGGTGTATTTCTCTTTTTTTAACAGTATTAAATTAATTAATTTTCTTGCTTCTGTTACAGAAACACCACCATCTTCAACTGCTGCTTTAACTGCTGCCTTAATTTCTGTGATATCAACAGGGTTAACACCAGCATCAATAAGTGACTGCTCTATTTTACTTGTGTCGATATTAGATACATTAACAGGGACATTCTGGTCCTGTGCTAAAATAGGCAGTGTTAATGCTAATACAGAACATAACGCTAATAATAATTTTACTAATTTCATTACTTACTCACCTCCTCTCTTTTTTAAACTGTTAAAATTTTAACAACTTTCACTATTATATACAACTAACTTTAAAAAAAGTTTCATATATTATTTTTATCAGTTTATTTACTATTTTTTTTCATTTAAAAATTGGTAGAGATAATACAAACAATAGAGACAATATTAACTACAACTAAT
>Ga0123519_10007819_pt1 | contig 16451 bp, 15 predicted proteins | sample YelNatPaOPRAMG02_FD_87396 | JGI IMG/M metagenome (GOLD analysis project Ga0123519, IMG submission 87396) | Hot spring microbial communities from Yellowstone National Park - Yellowstone National Park OP-RAMG-02 (version 2) | ecosystem: Environmental > Aquatic > Thermal springs > Hot (42-90C) ...
ACTAATATTCCACCAATGGAAATGGATTATAGTTCAGGAGCAAATATATATGCAATTAGTATGACATTCGCTGCTGATTATTGGGATGATGTTACTCAATGAAATGAATTTGAAAATTTTTTAAAAATACTGGGATTATTTGGTTCCAGTATTTTTTTATTTTTAAATATATAAAATAAAAAAATTTAATGAACAAAAAAATAAAAAACTTTGAGGAGTTTTCTTTATTTGAATCTGGAATTAGAGGAATGAAAGATTTAGCAAAACAATATAAAGAAGCGGATTTATATTTTCATATTGATTTGGATGGTGTAACTTCAGCTATAGGAATAAAAGAATATTTAGCTCAATATGGTATTAAAGTTGTTGGGTTTCACACGGTTCAATATGGTGATAAAGAATGGACTGCTGAAAAACCTAAACCTGGTAGATTAGCAGTTTTAGTAGATTTTGCTCATGGTAAAGCTATTATGCAAATACACACTGATCATCATGATAATCAAGTTGGTGTTTCTGATGTAACAGCAACAAGTTTTAAACATACAAAATCTAATGCAAGTACAATATCGCAAGAAATATCACCAAGGGAAATTTTTCCACCTGAAGATATGAAATTAATAAGTACAGTTGATTCTGCTGATTTTGCTAATAATGATATAACCGTAGATGATGTAATTAGAGCAGCTTATAATTTTGATAAAAAAATAGGTATTGAAAAAAATAGAACTTATATGGGTTTAGTTGCTAATAAAATGTTATTAGCTTATAAAAATAAACCTAATTTTTTAGAAGAAGTAGTTAAAAGATCAAATCCTTCATTAATAAGTATATTTACTAATGTAAGAAAAATTGCAGTTGAAAATAATTATGGTATAGAAGATTTAGTTTCAAAAACAGAAAATTATATGAATTCTCAAGCAAAAGATAAAAAAATGATGCAATTTAAATCAGTTGAAGATATTAAATCATTGAGTAATGGACAATATGGTATGATTGGAAATGTTTTAGTTCAATATGGTGGTGGTAATATGTCTAAAGGTGGTTATGATAGATATATACCATTTAAAAATGTACCAGAAGCAGAATATTTGATTATGGGTTGGCCTTTAGGATTAGTACAAGTAGCAAAAAATCCATTTAAAAAAGGTAATAATAAATTTAATTTAGGAGATATTGCAAAAAAAGTATTTGAAAAATATAAAAGTCATTTTTCAAAAATAGAATTATCTTTTGGTGATCTTAAATCTTCGTTTGAAATAAAAGTTAAAAATAATGATTCATTTGGTTTTATGATTGATGATTTTTTTGCATTATATGGAGATAAAATTAAGAAAACTAATTGGGGTAAAAATAACGAAGATATTATTAAAGATATAGGGAATAAAAAATATAAATTTTTATCAGATAAACAAAAGAAAATATTAGATAATTATACTGTTTCATTATATGATTTAATTATGTCACAATCAGGAGGACATAAAGATATAACAAATATTTCTGGATTAAACTTTGTTAAACCTAATCCTGTTAAATTTATAAAGCAACTAATGGTTGATTTTGCTGAAGAACTTAAAGATGCAAAATTGCAATGAACTACATAAAAGCTAAAGACTTCTGTGTTTTCTTTGATAAAATTGGAATAAAATAATTTTCATAAATGGGAAAATATAAAAAAAATAATAAGATAGTAATGTCAAATAGCGAATTTGAAAATGAAGAAATTTTTGTAAATCCTACAGATGATTTAATTGAAACAATCACAGAAAACAATAATAAAATTAATGAAATTGTTGACAAAAAAGAATTTAAAGTTTCTAATTTTAAAAAAATAGAAAAAACTTATAAAAAAACAATTCAAGAAATTATTGTTGATGTTGCTAGAAGTTATGTAGGTGAAAAAGAAATATCAGGAAATAAAGGATTTGAAGATAAAATCTTTGAATTTAAAATGAAAGAAATTGGTTGGAAGCCTAAAGAAGCTTGGTGTTCTTATTTTGTTGAATTGATATTTAAAGAAGCATTTAAGCAATATGATATTTCTTATTTAGAATTTTTAAATAAAAATTTTAGTGGTTCTTCACAGTTAACTTATAATAATTTTAAGAAAAATGGTAAGCCATTTGGATTTGTAACTTCAATGGAGCCTAAAATAGGATCAATAGTTGTATGGCAGTCTATAAAGAATTCAACATCAGGACAAATTGGTATTGTTACTAATTATGATTCTAATACACAAAAAATGTCAGTTGTAGAAGGAAATGCAAATTATATCGGATTAAAAGAAGGTGATTCATCAATAGAAAAAATTAGGAATTATACAACAATGCCAACAGGTAATTTAAAAATACTAGGATTTATAAATATAAATATTTAAATTTTTAAACAAAAAGGGATTATAAAATGAGTGAAATTGACAAAACACAAATTAATGAAGATCTTGCAAAGCAGATTTTGCAACAAAAACAAAAACAGATTTCTAAAAATGAACCTGATAAATTAGGTAAAATATCTGAATTGCCAGATTATTCAACAAAAACACCTGATATTGGTTGGAAAAATATGCCTATTGAAAATTTACCAAGTCAAGGATTATTTTATCCTGATGATATAGTTATTTCAATTAGAGCTGCGAATGTAAAAGAGATTAGGCATTTTTCAACAATAGATGAAAATGACTTTATTGATGGTGATGATAAATTGAACTTTATATTAGAATCTTGTGTCAAAATTAAAACAAAACAAATTCAAAGACCATCTTGGAAAGATATTCAAGATATGGATCGTTTTTATTTAATTTTAGCAATAAGAGAATTAACATTTTTAAATGATGATAATGCATTACAAATGGATATTTCTTGTCCTAATTGTGGAAATACAGATAGAATAATAATTACAAAAGAACGTATTGATTATTTCAAAATTGATGAAAGAATAATGAAGTATTATAATTCTGAAACAAAATCTTTTATTATAAAAATGAAAGATGGAACAACTTTTGAATTATTTTTACCAACATTAGGAGTAGCTAATTTTATTAAAAATTATATTCGGAATAAAGTTCAAAAACAAGAATATTATGAAAAAACATTTGTAAGAATGGCACCTTTTATGTTTAAAGATTGGAGAACATTAACAGAGGGCACATTTAAAGCAAAAGACGCAGAAACTTTTAAATATAATCATAAAACTATTTCTGTAATTAGTGGAATAATTGATATATTTGCAGGTTCAGTTAATACTGAAATTGCTCATAATTGTACTGCTTGTGGGGAGGCAATAAAATCACCTATTTCCTTTCAAGGAGGCATTAAATCGTTATTCTTATACACTAATATCTTTGATGAGTTGGATTGATACTAATAGAGTTAAAACAGAAAATGATATAAAAGAAGTTTTGCAAAAAGATCAACTTGAAAATTTTAAATCAAATATTTTTAAACAATTTCAAGTTGATTTAAAATCCGAAATAAAGACACAGTTCTATTATCTTAAATATACAAATTTACAACCAAGCGAAATAAGACAATTTGATTATTGGGAATGGCAGTTAATGGTTGAAGAGATGAAAGAATATATGGAAAAAGAAAAAGAAGAACAAGAAAAAGCCGAAAAAGGTCAATCTTATAAAAATACACCGGAATATAAACAAGCTTCTGACTCGATGAGACAATATGGAGTAAATCCAAATTCTCCAGGTTCATCTTTTAGAACTCCAAGTTTTAGTTCAACGCCAAATTCAAGTGGATTTAAAATGCCTAAAATTTAAAAACTACTAATTTAAACTATAACAGCCTAAGGATTAATTATCTTTAGGCTGTTATAGTTTTATTCAAATATATTCTAAATTTTTATTTACGTAAATATATATTGAAATATTTTCTCAATTTATCTTTACAAAATAAAATGTATAGTTTTTTTGAGAAAACATGATAAAAAAATATTGTAGATGGCAGATCCTATAGCTCAATTAAATGAAACAAATCAACAACTAAAACATACTTCTGATATTTTAGATAAACAAATAAAAAGTTTAAGTTCTAATATAAATCAGTTTTCAAGTTTCGATAAAGTTATTGATAAATTAGAATCATTATATAAAGTAAATGAATCTCAAGAGAGTACAATTAAAAATATTTTTGGTATTCTTGAGACCATGAAAGACAGTAAAGATAAAAACAATTCAGGATCTATAAAAACAAATTCTAGTTTAACACCAGAAGTAACTTTATCTACGATAAATGAAACATTACAATTAATACATTCCGCAATAGTAACACAAACTAATTTAAATACAGCTTTTATTGCTGCAAGTCATGGAGTTGCATCATTACTTCCAGATATTGCAACATTTTCTAAAATGGAATTAAGCCAAGTATTAGGTAAACTTCAAACTGTTTTTCCTCAATTAAAAAAAGAAGGTGAAGAAGAGAAAAAGAAATCAGACGCTGAGCAAAGGACGCCAGAAATGCATAAACCAATTCCAGATGTTGGACCTTATACAGAAGCGTTAAAAACTATAGTTGGATCTTTTGCTGGTTTAGTTGTAGGATTTGAAAAATTAACAGAAAACGATATAATTAAAAATGTTGAAAAAGGTTTGTCCACTATTCAAAATATGAATATAGGTCAAATGTTGGAATCAATAGTTAAGCCAATAACAGAAAATCCTACAATAAAAGAAATAATAATTCCAAAAGATGAAAGCGCAACATTAAGAAATGAATTAATTGGAAAGAAAACTTTATTAATAAATAAATTAACTGGTAATAAAGAAACAGATGCAGGTGTTAATGCTCAAATAGCTGCTTTAGAACAGCAAATAGGCAAATTACCTAAACCTACACAAGTTGATATAACAGCACTTCCAGGACAAGTAGTAGGAATAATATCTAAATTTTTATCATTGCCTACTGTCACTGAAGAAGTAGAAGTAAGTATGAAAAAAATAATTACATTAAATATAGGTGATTATATTGCTAATACAATACTTTCAATTATAAAGCCAATATACAATGATAAAGAAATATTTAGTTTATTATATCCACAAGATAGATCAGCTGATGAACGTAAATTATTATTTGAAAAAAGATTAAATTTAAGTAGTAAATTAAAAAATGATCCTATAGTTGATACTGCAATTAATAAACAAATTGAAACTATAGATCAACAAATTGCAGCATTACCAAAACCTACAAATGTTGATGCTTCTATTTTAGCAAATCAAGTTACAACAATTTTAAGTAATTTTTTAAAAATTTCAAATATTAGTGAACAAGTTACATATAATTTAAAAATTATAACATCTATGAATATTGGTAAGTATGTAGCTTCTGCGATTAAAAAAATGTTTATACCTATAATACAAGATAAAGAATTATTTAAAGTTTTGTATCCTGATGATCCAAGTATTAGTAAAAGAAATGAATTAAATGAACTTAAATTAAAATTTAGTAATGATCTTATAAGTGTAGGTGATGATGAATCTAAGAAAAAAGCTATTGAAGCTCATATAGCGGAAATTGATAAACAAATTGCAGATTTGCCAAAACCTAAAGAAGTAAATTTAATGACTTTACCAACGCAAGTTTCTAATATTATAAGTGGATTTATTAAAGTAGCTTCTGGTTCAAAAATTAAAGATTTATTAAAATTAAAAATTTTAACAAAAATAGATATTGGTAGTTATATTTCGGATTTTTTAGGTAATATTGTTGGCAATAAAAAATTAATGAAATATGTTTATTTTGATGCTAATAGTAATAAATATGATACTTATTATAGAGAATATAAAAATTTATTAGAGTTACAAAGTAATGAAAATTTAGGAGAAAATCAAAAATCTAAGTATACAAACAGAATTGAAGCTGCAAAAGCTATGATGGAACGATATAGTAAAAATCCAAATGAAAGTGTTCCTGGATTAATTACAAGTTTATTTGGAGTTATTTCTTCTATAGGTACTTTAGGTGCGATTGGTTGGAAGTCTATGCTTAAATTAAGAGTTTTAAGTAAATTGAATGTTGGTAAATTGATGGTTGGTATAATTACTGATTTACAAGAAGGAATGAAAAGTGCTGATTCTGAACAAACAAAATACTATGTAGAAGCGATGAACTCTTTAAACACTGCATTGGCTGGGTTTGTAGATGGATTTAAGAAAAATATTGAAGCCGTAGCATTATTATCAGCAATACCAGTAGGTAAAATTTTAGGTAAAGTTATATCTTCTATGATATTTATTGTTAATGATGGTAAATTTGCAGAATATGAAACTTATGCAGATAGTATTTTTGAACAGCAAAAATTATCAGAAGCAAAAAAATCACCAGAAACTGAAAATTCAAATGATAAAAACTTTGAAGACAAATCTAAAAATAAACCTAAAGGTTTAGCAGCTGTATTTTTTGTTATGACGTATCAAATACAACAAATGACAAATTTTATTACTACATTTAACTCAATGAAAGATTTAATGGAAGAAGCAAAAAATACGTCAATAATGATTGCTACAGGAGCGATGGTAATGAAAGCATCTTTTAGTATTTTACTTAAAGCTATAACTGAAATAGTTGTATCGGTAACTAAATTTTTTACAATTACAAACGCCGCTATTTTAAAAGCAGGATTAGTTACAGAGTCTGAAATTGAGGAAAAATTAGCTAACTCAAATCCTGCTCAAACTGTTGAAAATACAGAAGGAGCTGCAATTGCAGGAGTTAAACCTCCAACTGAAGAAGAGCAAAAAAAATCAGAAATTATTAAAACAACAAAAGCAATGACAATCCAAGATTTATTTAAAAAATTTAATGAAATATTTGTTTCATTAAGAACCGATATAGATTGGATTGGAATATTGAAAATAAGTGCTATAATGCGATTTGTTAAAGTAGCTTCTTTTAAGAAAATTATAGAATTTGCTAAATTATTTAAAGATATTTCATTTGAAATAAAAGATATAGATTTTAAAAAATTTATTGGATTTCAATATACGTTTAAAATTTTTAATAATATAATAACTACTTTTTCACAAATGGCGAAACATGTAGATAAAGCTGAAAAAGTAATTGAAAAATTAACTACTAATAACGGTCCCGTTACAATTATGGGGGCTTTAAAAGCTAAACTGGGTCTCGGTGCAAAGGATAAAACTGGTATTATAGATAAATTAGTTATTGTATTTGCTAAATTAGATTCTATAGAAGAACAAGCAAAGAAAAATAATAATTTTAAATTATCAATTAAAATAATAGAAAGTTTAACAGAAATAATTAAAAAATTAGCAAAGGTTGCAATTTTTATTCCATTTGCAAGTTTATCTATAGTGTTTTTAATGGGCGTAATTGGATTACTTACATTTTTATCTTCTATTGGTACTGTATTATTTTTAGCACTTCATTCAATTAAATTATTGGTTCATTCTTTAAAAACTTTTGGAATTGCTATTATTGTATTAGCATTAGCCGCTCCATTAATTCCAATTGCAGTTATATCAATAATATTTTTATTAGGTATAATAGGTTTATTTAAAATGTTAAGTTCACATATGATTAAGCATTCAATATCTTCTGGTGAACATACATTAAAAGGAATAGGTTTTAGTTTATTAATGTTTTTTGCGACATTAATTATAATTGCATTGATCGTACCTAAAATGTTGCCTCAATTAATGTTAGCAATGCTTGTAGTAGCTGGAATGATAGGATTGTTTTTATTATTAAGTCTTGCAAAAGGTGAAATTAAAAAAGGTGCAAAGGCGATGTTAATCATGGCATTTGCAATATTAGTTTTTACTTTAGGATTATTATTTATAAATTTATTAATATTAGCATTTAAAACTACAATTATTTTTAGTTTACTTGTAATGCTTGCTTTTGTTGGAATATTTTTATTATTAGGTTTTGCAAAAAAAGAAATCGAAAAAGGTGCTTGGGCTATGGTAATTATGGGATTGGCGATAGTTATATTTTCATTAGGACTTTTAGTAATGGGTATTGCTTTAGAAATGTTTACTTGGAAAAAGATTGCAATGGTAGGAGTTATTTTTACAGTATTTGCTTTAGCGACTTATGCATTTTCAAAGATAGGCGAAAATATTTTCATAGGTGTTGGTGCAATTGCTGCAATGGGTGTTGCATTAATTATATTTTCATACGGGGTTTTATTATTAGGTCTTGGTTTAATACCTATGACTTGGAATAAAATAGGTATGGCTGGCGCAATATTTGGTGCGTTATTAGTAGCTGTTGCCGGAATTGGTGCAATTATGCTTACAGGAATTGGAGCTGCTGGAATTTTTATGGCTATTGGAGCAATTGGAGCTATGGGTATTGCACTTATTTTATTAGGTACAGGTATTGCAACTTTAAGCAAAGTACCCGATTGGGATAAAAAAAGATCAGAGAATTTTAAAAATTTAATCGATAGTATAGGTGAAGCTTTTATAGGTTTACTATGGCCACCTTGGAAAGCTCCTGCATTAATTGCTTCTATACCTTTAGTTAGTTTAATGAGTAATTCTTTAATTAATTTATCTAAAGCACTTGTTGCAATATCAGAGACAAAATGGGATAATTTACCTATAGAAAAAATTAAAAAAGTTATAGTTGGATTAGGAGAAGCTTTTGCAGCTGTAGGAACTTCAAATGCAGGTGGATTTGTAGGAGAAACATTAAAAGCATTAAGTTTTGGTTTATTAGGACCTGATAGAGTAAAAGATGGTATAAATGCAACATTAAAAACAGCTGAAGCTTTAAAATCGATTTCTAAAGGAATAAAGTATTTTTGGGATATGACAGAAGATATGGGAGATGAAGCATTTTCTACTGACACGAAAGGTAAACCTAAAGAAGGTTCATTAATGAGCAAAATATCACTTGTTGTTGGTGTTATTAATAGTGCATTTGCAGAAATAGGGAAACAAAAAAGTGGTCATTTTAGTTATATGGGATTAATTTTTGGAAATGATTTTAGTCAAACTGATACAGAAAAAGGTATTAATGCTGTTAGAAAATCTGGTTCAACTCTTAAAAATATAGCAGAAGGATTACGTGCGTTTATAAACATTGACACATTAATAGGTGGCAGTTTTGATAAATTAACTAATAATATTAAATTAGTTATGACTGCTATTTCTGAATCATTTGCTAAAATAGGTACAATGTATGGTGGAAATTGGTTTTCTGATGGACCTGTAAAAAAAGGTATTGATTCTGTTAAGGGTGTTGGTAATATTTTATCGGGTGTTGCAAATGGGTTAAAAACGTTTTCATCATTAAAAGAAGCAGGATTTAAAGATTCTGATTTTGATCCCAAAACTGAAGGTGGAATTATATCTAATATTATAAAAGTTATTACAGCTGTTGCGAATGCATTTTCGCAAATTGGTTCTAAAGGTTCTTGGGGTACAGATTTTTGGGGTAATAGAAAATGGTATGCCGATGAAAGTATAAAAAGAGGTGTTGAATCTGTTCAAGGTTTAGGTAGTGAACTTTCTAATATAGCAAATGCTGTTCAAATTTTTGGTAAACTTCAATTACCACAAAATGACAGTAAAGGCAGACCTATTCCTGGTTCTAAAATTGATATATCTATAATACAAAAAAATATAACCGATATATTAAATATAATAGCTGATATTTTTGTAAAAATAGGAAAAGATGAAAAACGTCAAGAAGCTGTAAAAAAAGGTGTTGATTCTATTAAAGGATTGGGTGCAGAAGTTAAAAATATATCTGATTCTTTAAAACCATTTATAGATTTAGCTGCTGGAATAGAAATTGGAGGTAAAAAAGTACCTATTAATATTGATAAAGTAAAAGAAAATATAATCCAATTAACTACTACTATATTAAATGTAATTGCTGCGATAGGTACGAATGATAAATCATTTAGAAAATCTATTTTACCAGGAGCACCAGAAGAAGGATATAAGCAAGAAGATATTGAAAAATCAAAACAGTTGATTGAGATGTCAGCTGAAGCAATTAAACCTATTTTAGATGCAATAAAACAAGTTACAGATTTAGCAAATCAAACTAAACAAAATAAAAATACTTTTGGTGAACATGGACCAATACAAAGTTTATTAAGAGATTTAGATGCATGGCAACTTTCTTTAGATAAAAAATCAAATACTAAAGGTTTTAAAACATATGATATGTTTATTAGTTATATTGAAAGATATGCTAAAATCGCAAAGCCTTTTACAGAATTTCAAAAAGCATTTAAGGAACATGTTAAAGATATGCAAAATATGACAAAAGCAATAAACGATATTAAATTAGATAATATTAAAGAAGTCATTAAAATGCAGCAAGAGTTGACCAAACTAATGACAATGGATAAAAATAAAGTGCTTGAAATTCTTAAAGCAATGAAAGATTATATGGATTCTATTGAAAAAGTTGTTGAAGCATTTCAAAGTAATCCACCTAAAGTTTATCCAGAGCAGAAACAAATACAACCACCACAAGAACGCCAAAAACAGTCACAAACAGGTCCTGGTGATGATAATAAGGATAAAAAAACTGATAATTCTAATAATTTAGCTCAGGCACTAAAAGCAGCTCTTGAGAGTTCAACTCTTAGTGTTGATATAAAGAAGGTGAGTACAGATTTAAAATGCAAATGCTGAACACGGTAGTAACTAAAAATAGATAAATTTTAAACAATTTAATTTTTTAAAAATAATAAATATAAATTTGAGGAAAACATGCAAAACAAAACTTTAACTTTTATAGCATATCTTGTTTTTATTGTAGTTTACATTTTTTCAATATGGGCGCTAATGGATATAGCGTCAACTATTTTCGCAATTAGAAGGTTTTCAATTTTAGAAATATCATTAATTTTGTTAATTTATAATATTGCTAATTTTAGAATATTTTCTATTTACTCTTATTTAATGGGAGATATTGAAGAAAAAAAATAAAAAAATTTAATAAATTAAAAAAATTAATTTATTTTTAATACTCTATTTATTGAAAATTTGTTAATTTTGTATTATATAAAAATACAAATTTAACAAATAAATGGAGAAAATATGAAATTAGCTTTATCAAAAATAAGTTTACAAACAATAGCTATGAATTATATTAATAATAAAACAGATGAAAATTTTACAAAATTATTTTATAGAATAAACCCAGGTTTAAAAAAATATATATCAGGATTTTTTAAAAATACATTAGATAATAGAACTGATGATGTAATTTCTAAAACTTTTTATAAAGCATTTAAAAATATTCATCAGTATAATCCTGAATGGAATTTTTCAACTTGGATATATCGTATAGCAAGAAATGAAGCGTTGCAAGAATTAAATAAAATGAAAAGATTTGTATACTTTTCACAGTTTGTTAATTCAGATGGAGAACAAATTGATCCACTTGAATTTAATGGTATTAATTTAGATGATTATATATATAATGATGAAGATAAAGAAACTGCAATTAATAATTTATATAATTTAGCTATAAATGAAATAAATAATTTACCTATACTATATAAAAATATTTTAATTGATAGAGAAATAAATAAATTAAAATATAAAGATTTAGCTGAAAAGTATAATCTGAATATTAATACTTTAAAGTCAAGAATTAGATTAGGTAGACAAAAAATAAAAGCTGTTTTATTAAAACAAAAGGCAATTTTAGATGATTAAAATAATGCGTTCAGGGATAGAACAACAAGGATTTGAAGACTATTTAGAATATTTAAATAGTCTTCAAACTCAATTTAAAACTATATTAGAAATTGGAAGTTATATTGGTGAGTCAACTGTATTATTTAAAAATAAATTTCCAAATGCGTTTTTATATGTTGTCGACCCTTGGATAAATAATTATGATATAAATGATCCTACTATTAATATAATGTCAATGGAAAAAGTTGAACATATTTTTAATGAATTAATGTGCAATAAAACAAAATATTGCAAATTTAAAATGACTTCAGACGAGTTTTTTCAAGTACAAAATATACCAGAATTTTTTGATTTAATATATATAGATGGTAATCATTCATATGAATATGTTAAATGTGATTTGCAAAATTCATTAAAGGTTATAAAAAAAGAAGGAATAATTTCAGGTCATGATTATGGTAGAAACATTAATCATACTCTTGGTGTAACTAAAGCTATAAATGAAATTATAGGTGTGCCAGATGTTATATTTAAAGATTCAAGTTGGATAAAACATGTTAGGAATTTTGAGAGATCTAAGAAATAGAATTATAATTATAAAATCAATAAAAAAATGGAAAAATTCCTTAGAATGGGAAAAATTTAATTTAATTCATGATTGGTTTTATAATTTAGCATTTGTTCTTAATTTAAATAAAGAATATTTTGGAGAAGATGAATCAATAAAGCAAATGAGAATTGTTGAATCAGCAACTCCAGTTTATGAATTTATTTCAAAACAAATGAAATTAGGTGATTTATATGAAATTCCTAAAATACAATATATAGAAGGAACATATTCATATTTAATAAAATTTAAACAAATATACAATAAATTTTCATTTTTTTATGTTTTTAAAATTTTATTAATTTTTGTTTTATTGTTCTATTTTGCTTTAAATTTTAGTGAAATTTATAAATTATTTTTAAACTTTTTAAAAGGGATTTAAAATGGGGTCTAATTTAGACGTAGAGGTTTCTGTGAACACAGAAGAAAAAGATTCTTCACCTGTATATAAAAAATATACAGATGAAGAAATAAAAGCAAAGGAAAACGAACTTAATGAATTAAAGAAAACATTAGAAAATAAAAAATATTTATTAAGTAATGATAAATATTTAGCAAAAAAAATGTTAAATTGGTTAGAAACTCAAGTTTCTTGGAGTTATACTGAATGTATTGGTGTTGTTAAATTATACGAAGAAATTAAATCGATAATTGCAGATAAAGAAGAGAAATTTTTTATGTCTATGGGCGCAATTACAGCAATGAATTATTTATTTCAAAAAACTTCAGGTAATGGTTATAAATCAGCTCGTGAAATTGTTGATATGATACAAATTATTGTTGAAATATTAAATACTTCGATTAAAAAAGATTCTGATGATGTTAGAAAATTAGAATTTGAATTATCATCAATGATGGAAGGGATTCAACCTTATACAGAAACTGAAAATAGCGAAACAAAGTAAAATAAATTTAAAATTTTTTTATTTTATAAAAGTTATTTCATTTATTTGAAATGACTTTTTATTTTTAGATATATAAAATAAAAAAAATATTTTAAAATAAATGGCTGATGGTTATTATGATTATTATTCTGAAAATTATCCATATAATGTAGTTCCTCAAGTTAAAAGACCAATACCTATTGGAGATTTACCAGATTTAGCTTGTCCTCCTGATTTTAGTAGTCAATTTATTATAATTGATAATAATAAGTTATCAGTAATTAAAGGTTATGACACAAAAGCAACATTAGATTTAAGTGAATTTTTTATTCCTATAAATGAAAGTTATCAAATATATGAATTTGTTTTAAAATACGATGGTGATTTTACTAAGTATGTAACATTAAATTATGCTAATATTAGTTCATCTACAGATATAAAATTTATAATGTTATTGCCTCAATATTTTTCAACAGAAATTAAAGATCAAAATAATTGGTATTTACATTATAGGTTTTTAGATGATACGCCATGGATTAATACTGGTATAAATAGTGATGAAGTTGCTACAATTAATTCTTCAGAAGATGAAACGACTTGGAGACATTTAGGTAGAATTTTAATGATAGATTCTTCAAAATATCGTATGATTAAACCTATTTTATTACAAAATAGATTAGGTGAAGATATAACAATTAAAATTATGATTGCTTTTTAAAATACAAAAAAAATTAAAAAATGCAAATTTCTTTTATTCAGGGTTTAAATTTTTATTATAATGGTTCAAGTTCATTAATAATAAAAAAAGGTAGTATATCAGTTGATGGAGAAGTATATAATTTAAGTAGTGATTATAATTTACAACTACCTATTGTTAATTCGCCTACTGTATATGCAGTTGTTGGTAATTTATGTATTGGAAATAATGTAACTATTTCATATATTCCTTATAACAAAAACGATGTTTGGTGTTTATATAACTGTTCAAATTCTAATCAGATACAAAGTATTTTTTTAGGATTTGTTTATGTAGATTTTTATTCTAATCAAGAAATATATCGAACTGATAATTTTTATGTAAAATGTTTAAATGAAAATTTTGATTTTATTCATTTAATAACAACCCCTAATGAGTTTTTGAATTATATAGTTAATAAATTAGAACAGTGGGATCAATTTAAATTTTTATTTAAAGATCAAATTGTTACATATGATGGTAAATTTTATAAAGTATTAAAAAATCATAATAGCTGTGAAAATATTGATAATGATGTTAATTTAGGAAATTTGATATTAATTTTTGGTGGTGAAGGTCCTATTGGATTTCAAGGATTTCAAGGACCTGCAGGTTCTGGTGGTGGTGATCAAGGGTTTCAGGGTTTTCAAGGTGATATAGGTCCTCAAGGGTTTCAGGGTAGCCAAGGCTTTCAAGGAAATATAGGATTTCAAGGATTTCAAGGAGAGCAAGGTTTTCAAGGAAACATTGGTTCTAATGGTTCTATGGGACCTATTGGATTTCAAGGAGCTCAAGGAAATACTGGAGCTCAAGGATCTCAAGGGTATCAAGGAGATCAAGGTTTTCAAGGATACCAAGGTGATAATGGTTTTCAAGGATTTCAAGGTAATATAGGACCACAAGGTGCAAATACAGGATTTCAAGGATTTCAGGGAATTCAAGGAGCTCAAGGATTTCAAGGAATTCAAGGACTTCAAGGTAAAACTGGTGCTCAAGGATTTCAAGGAGTTATAGGACCTCAAGGAAATACTGGAACTCAAGGATTTCAAGGAGCTCAAGGACTTCAAGGAAATACTGGAGTTCAGGGTCCTCAAGGAAATCAAGGACCTCAAGGTGAAATTGGAATTAGAGGTGCTACTGGTATTCAAGGACCTCAAGGATTTCAAGGAGTTATAGGAAATCAAGGTGCTCAAGGACCTCAAGGTGATAGTATTCAGGGTCCTCAAGGACTTATTGGACCAACTGGTGTTTGCATGTGCGATTGCGCTACAATATTATCAGCATTACAATCTGGAGATCCTGTATGTATTAGATCAATACAAGCTGCTTTAGGAATTGTTATAGCTGGCCCACAACAATAAAAATTTTAAAAAAATTAAAATAAAAATGTCTACAATAACTAGCAGAGGAAATAGTTTACAAAATGTTCAAAATTATGCAATAACTGATAATCCTGTTTTTAAAATAAAAATTAGATCTTTAGCAACTAATTACGAACAGCCATCTAATGCTAAAGAATATGAAGAAAAAGAAGTTAAAGTTGGTGACGTAGTTTCTGGTAAAGAATTAGAAACAAAAAAGATATTTACAGGTAAAGTAATAAAAATAGATAAAACTAAAAATTTTATTATTATAATTGATACTAAAACAAATAAAAAAATAAAATTAGATGTTAAATCTATAGCTATAGATAATGTAAAAGCAGCAAATCAAGAAGTCGCTACAACATTTACTTTTGAAAAATTATTATCATATAAAGAATATTTAAAATTAAATGAGAAATATTAGTGAACTTTGGAACTATACTCGTTATGGAGTTTATAAGTCTATTTCAAGTCGACCAAATTCTATAAAAAATCAAAATAAAATCATTTTTGTAATAAATGATAAATATTATAATATTTTAAAGGAATATATAAAAAATAAATTTGAAATTACAGATTATAAAATTGAAGATAAATTTTATTTTGATATAAATAAAAGTGAATTTTATGATTCAATATCTAAAATCACAAATAATTTAAGATCAATTATTATTGATAAATATTTTATTAATAAAGATATTTTTATTTTAGGATTTTCAGGATTAGAAAATTATGAAAATGAAGTAATTATTTTTGCTAAAAAAAATAATACTATTTTAAATAAAAATAAAATTTATTGGAAAACTTTAGAACCTATAGAGGTTTTTGGTAATTTTATTCAAATTGAGTAAAAAAGTTTAATATATAAAATAAGAATAGTTAAAACTTAGTTAAACCTAACAAAATATAGTATAAATTTTTATAAAATTTCAATATATATAGTATATAAATGTTAAAATATATTAACCAAATATGTTAAAGAAGGTTGGTAGTAAAAAATTAGATTTACAAGAGATTTTTGAAGAAATAGTATCGCTGTTACATTATTATTCAATGAAATTATATTCTTCTAGAAGAAAAAAAGAAATTTTTGATTTATGTCAACCGTTACCAGAGTAGAATCGCATATATTTAAGAACAATAAAGAACTTGATAAACTTTGTTTTAAATCAAAGAATCTTTATAATTCTGGTTTATATCTCTTTAAACAGGC
>Ga0123519_10007822_pt1 | contig 16447 bp, 13 predicted proteins | sample YelNatPaOPRAMG02_FD_87396 | JGI IMG/M metagenome (GOLD analysis project Ga0123519, IMG submission 87396) | Hot spring microbial communities from Yellowstone National Park - Yellowstone National Park OP-RAMG-02 (version 2) | ecosystem: Environmental > Aquatic > Thermal springs > Hot (42-90C) ...
CGGCCGCACTCCGGGCCGGAGCAGCTTTATCTGGGCTCCGAACTGATTGCAGGCGTGCCGCTAGCGCCCGGCGACTGGACGATCGAGCCGCTGGGACCTCCGCCCTACGGCCCGGTCCACGCCAAACAAACCGCGGGAAAGTAGCCACAGCGCCCTACTCGCCGGGGTCAGCGAAGTATTATCCTGTGAAGCTATGGATCGCCGCCGTTTCCTCAGCTCGACGCCCTTCGCTCTAGCCGGCCTGCGAATGTCCGCAGCCGAATCCCGTCCCAACATACTGCTGTGTATCGCCGACGACTGGGCCTTCCCGCACGCCTCTATTTACGGCGACCGGGTGGTGCGTACGCCTAACTTTGATCGCGTGGCCCGCGAGGGCGTTCTGTTTACCCACGCCTTCAGCGCGGCGCCTTCCTGCACGCCCTCACGCGCAGCCATTTTGACCGGGCAGGCGCCTCACCGTCTGGAAGAGGGCGCCAGCCTGTATGGCCCTCTGGCTGCCAGGTTCCCGGTTTACACCGACTTGCTTGAACAGGCCGGCTACTTCGTCGGATTCACGCGCAAGGGTTGGGGTCCGGGCGATTTCAAAGCCGGCGGGCGCACCCGCAATCCCGCCGGCCAGCTCTTCAAGAGCTTCGAAGAATTCTTGCGAGCGGCGCCTCCCGAAAAGCCATTCTGTTTCTGGTTTGGCAGTCACGACCCCCATCGGCCGTACGAACCTGATTCGGGCCTGAAGTCAGGCATGAACCCGCAAGACGTAATCGTGCCGGCTTTCTGGCCGGACGTGCCTGAGGTGCGCCGCGACATCCTGGATTATTATTTCGAAGTGCAGCGCTTCGATCGCGAGGTAGGCGAGCTGCTGTCCTTGTTGGAAAAAGCGGGCAAGGCCGCCAACACCCTGGTCGTCATAACCGGCGACAACGGCTGGCCTTTCCCGAGAGCGAAAGCTAACCTGTACGACGCGGGCACGCGACAGCCGTTCGCAGTGCGCTGGCCGGCTCGCATCAAAGGCGGGCGAAAGCTTGACGATTTCGTTAACCTGGCCGATCTGGCCCCCACGTTTCTGGAGGCAGCCGGGCTGAAGCCGCTTGCCGAGATGACCGGTCACAGCCTGCTCGGCTTGCTGACCGGCAGCGAAAAACCAGGCAGCCGCAACGAGGTCTTTCTCGAGCGCGAGCGGCACGCCAACGTCCGCCGCGGCAACCTGAGCTATCCGGCGCGCGCCATTCGCACGCGCCAGTACCTCTACATCCGCAACTTCCGGCCCGATCGCTGGCCCGCGGGTGATCCCGAACTTTACCACTCGGTGGGGCCTTTCGGCGACTGCGATGACGGGCCCACCAAGCAATTCATCCTGGCCCACCGCCAGGATCAGGAATACGCGCGCTACTTCGAGCTTTGCTTCGCCAAGCGCCCGGCTGAAGAGCTTTACGACCTGCGTAAGGATCCGCACCAGATAAACAACGTGGCCGGCCGCCGCGAATATGCCACGATCCAGCAGCGCTTGCGCGACCGGCTCATGCAATGGATGAAGCAGACGGGCGATCCGCGCGCTACCGTGGATGATGATCGGTGGGATCGCTATCCTTACTCGGGGCCGCCAGCTCGTAAAGGCTAATGCCCCTATGCCCTGCCCCGCCGCTGGATAGGCTTTTGCCCCGGCGGGGCCGGCTGGAAGATATCCCGCGAGCTGAGGCCCAACTTGCGCGCCATCTCCAAGCAGTAATCCAAGCGGCCCACGTCGGGCCCATGAATGTTTGAGCCGAAGGAAAACTTGACGCCGGCTGTGTGCGCCAGGCGCAAGAAATCCTGGCTGGGCAGGCGGTAGCGCGAATTTATCTCGATAGCGACGCCATAACGGCGGGCCGCCTCGATAACCTTCTCCATGCGCTCACGCGTCCAAAGGCTGGCGTGTTCTGCCTCAATGGCAGCAGGCAGGAACGTGGGATTGGCCAGGATATCAATCGGTTCCCGCCGCATCACTTCGACGTGGAAATCCACGTAACGATCCATGAACCCCTGCGGATCCTCGATTACTTTAGCCGCCGGTGTCCACAGCTTGATTAGCGGCTCGTCCCCGCCGGCGCCTTTGAAGACGCGTTGGGGCACCGTGAGCGCGTCGGTAAGGACGTAATCCAGCTCAGCAACCAGGCGGGGCGAAAAACAATCCATCCAGTCCAAACCCTCAGCCTGGATGCCGCGATACACCGGCTTGCCCGCCAGCATGTCAAGGTAGCGGCGCAGGTCCTCATCACGGGTGAGCATGCCGCGATAGCCCAGCTCGGGCCGCCCAGCGTGCTCGACTATGCCGAACCGCACGCCCCGCTGTCGGGAGATTTCAAGCGCTTTTTCCAGCGTGATGCGCTCGTCCAGGTGAACGTGGTAGTCAACTAAGGGAAGCTCGTCCGCCGGCAGCAAAGCCCCGACCAGCATGCCGGTAAATTCCCGTCGCGTGATCATGCGGTTCCTTCCATTAACTGAAGAATCTTGTTGCGCACCGTGCGAGCCATACGCGCATCGGGCGCCACCACCAGTATAGTGTCATCGCCGGCCACGGTGCCCACGATCTCCGGCCACTCCTCGCGGTCCAAGGCCACCGCTACCGTGTTAGCGTGGCCGGGCGAAGTTTTCAGCACCACCAGGTTCTTGGCTGTGCGCACGTCTCGCAAGAACTCAGCCGCAAGCTGTGCCAGGCTGGGGCCTGCCGGCGAAGGCGCAAGCTGGCGGTAGCCTTGCGGCGTCTTGACCAACCCCAGCTCCCGTATGTCGCGCGATAAGGTTACCTGCGTGGCGCGGATGCCGGTACGCCTGAGCGCCTGGGCTAGTTCTTCCTGCGTATGAATAGCGCGGCTGCGTATGAGTCGCAGAATTTGGCCCTGGCGGTAAGCCTTGGTCATGGCTGTGCCAGCGACGCGCGCATGGCTTCGAGACGCTTGAATGCTTCTTCGAGGGCCTCGGCGACAGCTTGCGGTCCGGTACCCCCCGGGATCTCGCGGGTTCTCATGCCCTGGCGCGGATCCAGCAGGCGGGCCAACTCAGGCGTGAATTCCGGCGCGAACTGCGCCAGCTCCTCGGGCCTCCAGTCAGCCGGTCGTCGTCCTCGCTTCAGGCTTTCCAGCACCAGCTTGCCCACCAACTGGTGCGCCCGATGAAACGGGACGCCGGCACGCGCCAACCCTTCTGCGAGATCAGTAGCCACCACCCAGCTTTGCTCGACGGCCGCGGCGGCCAGCTCGGGCTTCAAACGCAGGCTGCGGGCTACTACGCTGGCCATTTCCAGCGAGGCTAGCAACTCGTCGGCTGCTGCAAAAAGAGGCGGCTTGTCCTCCTGCATGTCGCGGTTGTAAGTCATCGGCAGAGCCTTCATGGTCAGGAAAAGGTATGCCAGACAGCCGAAGACGCGGCCGCATTTGCCCCGTATGAGCTCAAGCGAATCGGGATTCTTCTTCTGCGGCATCAGGCTGGAGCCGCTGGAAACTTCGTCGGCCAGCTCCAGCCAGCCGAACTCCTCGCTGGAATAAAGAATCCAGTCCTCCGCCAGCCGGCTCAGATGCAGCATAGTGACGGAGGCCGCATAAAGAAAATCGAGGACGAAGTCACGGTCGGCGGCGGCATCCATGCTGTTGGCTGTGATCCCCTCAAAACCCAGCTCGCGCGCTACTGCCTGCCGATCGAAAGCAAAACCGCTGCCGGCCAGTGCGCCCGCCCCCAGAGGTAGCAGGTTCACTCTTGCCCGCGCTTGCGAAAAGCGCTCCCAGTCGCGCGCCAGCATCTCGAAATAGGCAAGCAAGTAATGTGACCAAAGTACGGGCTGGGCGCGGCGGAGGTGGGTGTAGCCGGGAATAATCGTCTCGGGCCACTTGCGCGCCAGCTCGAGCAAGGCTGACGCCAGCTCCGCGATGCGGGCGCGCACCTGATCAATTTGCTCGCGCAGCCACAGGCGGACATCAAGCGAGACCTGCTCGTTGCGGCTGCGACCCGTATGTATCTTCTCGGCTAAAGCGCCGGTGCGCTCAGCCAGCTTGCGGATGACAAGGGTGTGGACATCTTCGTCAGCCGCGCTCTCGAAAAAGCCAGGCTGCGCGGCCTCGGCACGCACCGCCTCCAGCGCTGCTTCGATCGCCTCGCGCTCCGCGGTCTGAAGAACCCCGGCGCTTTCGAGCACTCGCGCCCAGGCCTGCGTGCCGCGAATGTCGGCCTCCAGCAGACGCCGGTCGAAGCCAAGCGACGACGAGAATCGCTCGAAGACCTCCGAAGGCCCACGCTGGAAACGGCCACCCCAAAGTTTCATGCTCCCGCCTCACTTCCGCGCCAGGGCAGCGCGAACGCGTACAGGCAGACCAATCAGGTTAATGAAGCCTTCGGCATCTTTCTGGTCGTAGCCGGCGCCCATGGTAAAGCTGGCTATGTCAACGGCGTAAAGAGAATTGGGTGAGTGCCGGGACACCGGCTCGGCGTGGCCCTTGTAAAGCCGCAGGGTAACCTCACCGGTCACACTGCGCGCGGCCACCTCAAAGAAGGCATCAAGGGCCTCTCTCAGCGGCGTGAACCAGAAGCCGTTGTAAACCAGCTCGGCATAATCCAAAGCCAGCCGCTGTTTGTAATGCATCAAATTGCGATCGAGCGTCAGTGCTTCGAGCTCCCGGTAAGCGGTGACGATCAGCGTACCGCCGGGCGTCTCATAGCAGCCGCGCGACTTCATCCCCACGAAGCGATTCTCGACCAGGTCCACGCGACCTACGCCGTGCTCACCGCCTATCCGATTGAGCGTTTCAAGCAGGCTCACCGGAGCCAAGCGCTCACCGTCAAGCGAGACCGGTCGCCCCTGCTCAAAGCCGATCGTCACCTGGGCAGGTTGATCCGGCGCCTCACGCGGGCTGCGTGTAATCATCCAAACGTCCTCAGGCGCGGCGTTGGCCGGATCCTCCAGCGGCCCGCCCTCGTGCGATATGTGCCAGAGGTTGCGATCCCGGCTGTAAATTTTGGTGGTAGTGGCCGCTACCGGAACGTTGTGGCGCGCGGCGTAAGCCAGCGCGTCCTCGCGAGAACGTATCTCCCATTCGCGCCAGGGAGCAATCACACGCAGGTGCGGCGCCAGCGCCTTGTAGGCCATTTCAAAGCGTACCTGGTCGTTGCCTTTGCCGGTGCAGCCGTGCGCCAGGGCGTCGCAGCCAGTTTTCAACGCGATCTCCACTTGCTTTTTGGCCAGCAGGGGCCGCGCGATCGAGGTCCCTAGCAGGTACTTGTGCTCGTAAACCGCGCCCGAGCGCACCAAGCGCCACAGGTATTCGGTGACGAATTCCTCGCGCAAATCCTCGATGTATACCTCGCTGGCGCCCGTGCGCAGGGCCTTTTCTCGCAAGCCCGCCAGCTCTTCCTCACCCTGCCCGATATTGCCGCAGACGGCCACTACCTGGCAGCCGTAGTTTTCCTTGAGCCAAGGAATGATGACGGAAGTGTCCAAACCGCCCGAATAAGCTAAAGCTACTTTCTTGGGTTTATCCATAACTCCCGAATTCTAGCAAGCCGCGCCCGCTTCAGGTCCGGCCTTTTCAGTCCAGCAACATAAGCAGCAGTGCTTTCTGCGTGTGGAGGCGGTTCTCAGCCTGCTCAAAAACCAACGAACGCGGCGACTCTATAACCTCGTCGGTCACCTCCTCACCGCGCTTGGCCGGCAAGCAGTGCAAGAAAACCGCCTCGGGAGCCAGCTCCATCAGGCGCTGGTTGACCTGGTAGGGCTGGAAAACGCGGCGGCGCTCGGCCGCCTGTTGCTCGAAGCCCATGCTGGTCCAGACGTCGGTGTAAACGGCGTCGGCGCCGGCGAGCGCCTGAGCGGGGTCGGTGGTGACCTCCAGGCGCGCGCCGTCGGTGGCAGCCAGCCTGGTCGCCGCCGCCAGCACCTCCGGCTGGGGGCCATAACCCGGGGGCGTGGCCACCGCCAGGTTGATTCCCAGCCGCGGCGCAGTAAGCATTAGCGAGTGCGCCACATTGTTGCCGTCCCCGATGAAGGCCAGCCTCAACCCCCGTAGCTCGCCGAAGCGCTCCTGCAAGGTGAACACATCGGCCAGCGCCTGGCAGGGATGATAGAGGTCGCTGAGGGCATTGATGACGGGGACGCTCGACCAGCGCGCCAGTTCCTCAATAGTCTGTTGGGAAAAAACACGGGCCACGATACCGTGGGTCCACCGCTCCAGGTTCCTCGCCACGTCCTTGAGCGGTTCCCGCTCGGCGATGGGCCCTTGCGAAAAGACGGCATCGCCGCCCAATTGCTTGATAGCCAGCTCGAAAGTGAGGCGGGTGCGCAGGGAGGGTTTCTCAAACAGCAAGCTCAAATAGCGCCCTTCGAGCGCCCGCGCGTAATCGCCAGGCGCGCGCTTCAAGCGAGTGGTGAGTTCCAACAGCCGGAAGAGTTCCTCCCGGGCGAGATCGAGGTCCCAGGCAAACCTGCGCAGGGCAGCTTTGGCGACGGGTGCAGCCAGCATGGTAACCTGCCTTGAATGATTATTCACTTAAGTGAATATTCACACACTCGCCCGGCGGCTGTCAAGTGTGGCCGAAAGGCTGCCACTACCCGCGCCTGAGAGCGCTTTGGCCTTCGGGCTGGATGCCCGCTCTGCGCCCTGCCCGCTCCTCAGAGCGTCCACTCTGCGCGGTAGGGCGGGTTCACCAGCAGGTTGGCCTCGCGGTCGTTGGTGACGGTCAGCTTCTCACTGTCCCATTGCAGGTAACGGGCAGTTCGCGCGGCGAGCGTTCCGAGCAGCGCCACTTCGGTAAGACGACTGCCCAGCTCGAAATTGCAAGCCGCCGGTTTGCCCCCTTTGGCTGCTTCCAGCCACTCGCGGTAATGCCCGATGCTGCGCGGTAGTGTCCTGGCCGGCCGCTCAAAGCCCTGGAACTGCTGCTCAGGCAACAGCAACTCCTTTCCTCCGGAGAAACTCGTCAACAATTTGCCCTTGCTCCCGATAGACAACAGCCCTGAAGCAGGAAGCCTCCGACGAGGATCCAGTTCTACCGGTCTGGGAGGCCGCAGGCCGCCGTCGTACCAGTGAACTCTCAGCGGGGGATGAGAACCGCGGGCCGGGAAATCCCACGTGACCATGGTGGCGTAGCTTTCCGTCTCCGGCGTCTCCACCAGGCCAGGAATGAACTCCCGGCCTTCCGGGCTCATGCGAAACAGACCGCGATGGATCTTGACCCGGCCGCTGCACGCTGGCCGGGTACAGGGGATGATCGTACCAAACGTGGACCTCATGCACCGGACCGATCACGTTGGACAGCAGCAGTTCAGCCGTGCCCTGAGCTGCCTCGCTGGCGGCGCTTTGCACGCTCATCTGGGTCGCCACCTTTTCAAACATTTGCCGGAAATCACGGTAGACCCTAGCCTTGGGATAGCGTTTGAAAACCCTAGCCGCAAAGCCGTGATCTACATTGCACAGAGCTACGATATCTTCGGTTTTCGCCCATCCTCGCAGGCGGATTCGCTCGAGGCCTCTCCAGCCACAGAGCATGCTCGCTGCTCCGCGGCTTTTACGGGCTTCCAGCTTACCACCCTCGGTCGCCTGCCGTGTCAATACCGCGTTGCCCGCAGTATGTGGCGTTGGTTAACTGACGCAACAGAGTACTTGTGCCCGTGGTGTTAGGGCCGGCGAAAATCGGCCCGGCAGTTGCAAACGAAGGTCGCATCCGGGCTGAGGCGTCCGCCACCGTTGTGAGAAGAGCGCCCGAAGGAAACCGGATGTTCTCGCCGCAGCGTGCCGGCCGGCTGCTAGAATGGCAGCTTTGCGCAATGTGCGGACCACGGCTTCTTCCGCTACTGGCGGCGCTGGCTTGCCTAGCGCAAGATCCCGGGAACAAGAGCGCTCCTGCGTCTAAGCCCGTCTCCCAGCCTCGTCTGGCTTCCTCGGCGCAACGCAACGAAAACATTCAGGTCAATCGTATTGACAACGACGCCATCAAGGAGGCCAATATCCGGCTGGGCGCCAACGTCACGATCCTGACGGAGATCCCTGCCCAGGATGGCTACTATGCCGCCGAGCACGGTCGTCCGCCGGCGCGTTTACCCTTGCTGAGCAGCCATAGCCAGCCGCCTGAGTGGCACGGGGAGCTGTATCAATTGCACCAGAACAGCGTCTTCAATGCGCGCACCTTCTTTCAGGTCGGGCCTGTGCAGCCTTCCCGCCGCAACGGCTACGGGTGGCGCAGCGCCGGGCGGGCCGGATTCCTGGGACATCTGAGCCTGAGCGCCGGCCAGCGCAAGATTCGCGGCATGGTGAACGGCAACGTCCTGGTCCCGCTGGCGCATGAGCGCACGCCGCTCGCTCAGGATCCTGCGGTGCGCGCCATCATAGCTCGCTGGCTCCAGGCCTACCCGCCTGACTTGCCGAACCGCCCTGACTTCGATCCGCGCGCCTTGAACACCAACGCCCCGCAGCGCATTGATGAGACCGAAGCCGAGATCCGGCTGGACCGTCAGGTCGGCCCGGCGACCAAGTTTTTTCTCTCCCATGCGCTGACTCGCCAGCGTGAGAAGGCCTTCCAGTTCGTGGCCGGGCAGAACCCCGACAACGATATCCACAGCCATCGCAGCCGCTTGAGCTGGCGCTGGACGCCCGGAGCAGCCAGCGAACTGGCGGCCGGACTGGCCTTCGATCGCGTCCGCTCGTGGCTGGGCCCGGAACCGCGCGCAGTGGGGCCGCGCATCCGCATTGGCTTTCAGATTCAAGAGCTCGGGCCGGACAGCATGTTTCCCATAGACCGCGCTGAGAACGCCTGGCGCGGCGCTTTGCTCTGGACCCGGCGCGCCGGCGGCGGCCGCCACTCTCTCAGCTTGGGCGGCGATCTGACCCGCGTGCAGTTGAACGGGATAGAAAGCAACAACCAGCGCGGGTACTACCAATTCAGCAATAACTTCGGACGCACGGCCATCGAGAATTTTCTCATGGGTACGCCCTCCAGCTATGAAGTTACCGTCGGCGAGCTGGCGCGCGGTTTTCGTAACTGGAAGTTTAACGCCTTCTTTGGCGATAAGTGGAATCTGTCCGGCGGCCTGGAAATGTATGTGGGGCTGCGCTACAACGCCGTCACCGCCCCTGTGGAAATCCGCCATCTTAATCGCATTCCTTACGGCTGCGACTGCAACAACTTCAGCCCGCGCCTGGGCATCGCCTGGCGCCTCGGCGGCTGGGTCATGCGCAGCGCGTATACGACCTCCTTCGGTGAGATCCTGCCCGTAACTTACCAGCAAATCCGCAACAATTTGCCGCACGTTCGCTATATTCAAGTACAAAACCCGAACGTTCTGGATCCGCTGCGCGGCTTGGACTTGCGGGATCCCAATGCACGCACCGCACCTACCCTGCTAGCGCCCGACTTGGTTTCGCCCTACGCGCACCAGTACAGCCTCGCATTTGAGCGCCGCCTGATCGCAGGCTCTTTACTTCGCCTGGGCTACCTCGGCAGCCGCTCCTTCAAGCTGCTCAACAGCTTCATCATGAACCGTGCCGAACCGGTCGAGGGAATCCCGCTGAGCACCGCCACGGTTGATCAGCGGCGCCCGGACCCCCGCTACTACGAGGTCAGACACGTCGTCAATGCCGGCATCGCCTACCTCGATGCAGCCCAACTGAGCCTGGAAATACCCTGGCGCCGCGGCCTGGCCGGCGGCCTCCGCTACACTTTCGGCAAAGCCATTGACGAAGGCGCGGACTACACTTCCACAGCAGCCAACAACGACATCCTCAAGGGTCGCAGCCAGTGGCAGTACGAGCAGCTTCGCGACCGCAAAGGGCTGAGCAACTTTGATTCACCACACGCGCTCGAAATGCATATGGTGTGGGATTTGCCGGGGCCGGCTCGGGGAAGCCGCCTGGCTGCGATCATCAGCGGCTGGCAGATCTCCGCGGCGGCTTTGTTCAAGTCGGGGACTCCATTCACGATTTATATCAGCTCAGACGCCCCCGGCTTTGGCAACGTGGATGGAGGCCCCAGCGACAGGCCCAATATATTGGACCCCTCTATCCTCGGCCGCACGGTGGACGATCCCAACACCGCCACCGCCATCTTGCGTCGTGATCGCTTCGCTTATATCCGGCCCGGCGAGCGCCGCGGCAACCTGGGGCGCAACACCTTTCGCAAGGACGGCATTGCCAATCTAAACGCCGGCTTGAGCAAACAGTGGCGCTGGAACGGGGCCCGCGAATGGACCCTGCTCTTGCGCGCCGAAGCATACAATCTAGGCAATCACCCCCAATTTGACGAGCCGCAGCATAACCTTTCCTCGCCCTCTTTCGGCCGCATCACTAACACGCTTAACGACGGGCGCGTTCTTCAGCTAGGGCTGCGGTTGATTTTCTGAAGCGGGGGCACTTGCACCGGCCAGCGCCTCTTTGCGTCTCAAACGCAGATTCTGAAAATCAGGGCCGCTGATGATGTAATACCAGTCGGCGAAACGCTCGCTAAGCTGGCGGGCGCGCCGCTCGCCTGTGGCTCCATCGCCGCCGTATTTCGCTGCCCGCTCCTGATCGTAACCCACGGTCACGAACAGATACCGGTTTTCGCCGTGACCCCCGGGCGATTTTATCTCGCCGCCGCTGGCCGCCACCTCGCCGAAACGAAGCACGTAAGCCAGGCCGTCGGCAGTCTCAACCGTCATCTCGCCTTCTTTGGCGAGCAACCGTCCCTGCGGCGTCAGGAAGAAACCGTACTGGCGCAGCGAAAGCGCGCTTTCCAAGGAAAGTCGCAACTGGCCCTGGCGCAAGTCGGCAGCCAGCGAAGGCGGCTTGGGGCGCACATCCACTATGCGCAGCGTGTCCAGGGTGTTGACGAGGGTATTGACCGCCTTGAGGTTGAGCCTCTCGCCGCCGCCCCCACTCCAGCCACCCGGCTGGCGCACCAGAATCAGGGTTTCCGAACTCAGGATGCGGCCCAGCGTTTCGTCAATCGAGTAATTCTGGAGCACGATGCGCCGGATGCTTTCTGCCGCGATCCGCAACACATCGGCCTCCACCCAATCGGCGAAGCGGGCGGAAGGATCAGCTTCGGTGCGCACTATGTAAGTCCGTTTCTGCCCAGGCACGCGCACGTAGCGGTAGCCGGGCTTACCCTCCACAGGTTTGCCGAAGATGAACTCGGCCAGCACGTCGCCGCGCGCGTCGCGGAGGGTGATACGCTTGCCGCGTCCCGCTAGCGTGCCCACTTTTTGGTCCAAGGGGTCAATTACGCCCAACTGGGCATGATCTTCGGGCGAATCAGAGCGGACCATGTCCTTGCGCAAGTCAACCAAAGCCGCGGCCGTGCGCACCAAGCGATCGCCCAGCTCAACCGGGTAATTGTGGTGCGAAGCTACCACCCAGCGTCCGCGGCGCAATTCGATCTTCAGCGGTCGCGCGGTGGCGGTCGCTTCGTCGTAATCAACCACTTCGATCACGCGAGCTGCCTGGGGATCGCGGAAGTTGGGGTAAAAAAGCTGGCCCTGATCGCTGAAAATGCGCGGCGTGGCGCGTTCCGGCTGGGTGATTCCGGCCAGAACAGCCAGAAGCAGGGCGATGCCCACGAAAGCGGCCGTCTTCGCGGTCTCGCGCATCAGGCTTTCTCCTCTTTGCGGGGTAGCAAACGGTCGGTGGGTATCCTCAAGCGCTCCCGTTGCAGTTTGCGCGCTGAGATGACAAGAAACAGCAGGAAAGCCGGCACGGGCGGCAAGGCCACGGCCAGCAGCTTGATGGTGTTCTGTATGCGGCGAACGGCGCTTTCCATCTCGGCGCGGCTGTTTTCGATCTGACGCTGCTTTTCATCCTCGATGTTGGCGCGCGCCACTTGCAGCCGGCGGTTTTCCACCGATTGTACGTTGGCAATCATTATGCGGCGGGTTTGCTCGTCCAAATCGGTCCGCTGCTCAATTTCGCGCACAGCACGATCCAAGCGAGCCTGCGCTTCCTTGAGCCGTTGTTCGGCCATGGCCTCGGCCGTCTGTATCTCGCGCAACCGCTGGGCCTCGTAGGTGCGCGTGCGCGCTTCGACCGCCTCCAGAGTCCGGTGCCGCGGCCGTCGTTTACGCAAGGCTATGAACCAAGGATCCCCTGCCAGGTCATCCACGGCGTTAAGCAGGAAAGTGACGTTATCGAAGTGGAGCTGCTCAAGACCGCGGCGCCGCAGCTCAAAGAACTGCTCTCCCATCAGGTCTACATCCGCCACCACGATGGCGTTGAGCTTGGCCGTGGCAGTGCGACCGCGCACGCGCGCAGCGAGTACCTGACGCTCTCCGGCCGGATGATGCGGCAAATTTTGATTGAGGCTGATGCCGAACAACGTGCGCTGCACCAAATCTTCCCAGCGCACCAAGCCGGAGTCGGCGGTGGTCTGGATAAGGGGCGTAAACTGAACGCCCGCACGGGGTCGCAGCACGCCGGGATAAAGCAGAACGACCTCTTGCAAGCCAGCACTGACCGGGTCGCTGGCATTGAAGCCTTCCTTGCCTACGAAGACGAATTCCTTGGGCAAGGTTCGCAGTTGCGGGTGGGGGTTGTAGCTATCCCAAGCAATCCGGTTGGGTTGCCAAGAAACGCCCAAAGCCTCAAGCAGAGCCTGCAAACTGGGCCGCGGCACAGCGGCGGCCGGAGCGACGAAGGGGCCCGCCTGCGGTATCTCCTGCGGTGCCAGATTCAAATCAAACGCCGGCATGGGATCAAGCAGCACCAGCACAGGACGGCCGCGCCGCACGTATTCGGCCAGCCGATCCACCTCGGGCTGCGCCAGCGTGGATGGCAACGCCACCAGCAAGGCATCCAGGTTCTCTGGATAGTCCGCATCCGGCGCCACGCGCACCACTTCGTATTGCTTGCGCAGTTCGGCCACAATGGACCATTCGTTGGTTTGAACGCGGTTCTGAAAGTCGAAGCCCCCGAACAGACGGGCCCGCGTATCCAGCACACCCACTTTCTTGCGTTGCGCCCGCGACACCACGCGCACCGAACGCATCAATTCGTACTCCACTGGCAGACCGCGGTCAAAGAAGGGAATAACAAACTCTTCGGTGCCGCAATTGAAAACCAGCCCGAGGTAAATTTCGTTGCTAGTGCGAGCGCTCTCTTCGCTGACCGGCACCCGGTAAGGCCGTATGCCATAGCGTTGCTGCGCTTCGCGGGCCTCGGGGGAGTACTTGAGCGTTTCGACAATCCTGACGTGGACGGCTTCGCCGCCCACGGCGTCGAACTCGCGCAGCGTGTTCACCAGATTGGTACGCACGTCCAGGTAGCTGCGGGGCACCTCCGGGCTGAAGTAAGCCTGGATGAATACCGGCTGCCGGGGCGAGAGACTCCTCAGCAGGGCGCGCGTTTCCGGTGCAAGCGAGTGCAACTGCTCGGCGGTGACGTCCAGTCGCCAGCGAGCGTTGGCTGCCAGCAGCGTAGCGCTGCCCGCCATCACGGCCACGGCAACGCTGCGCAAGGCGACGTGCCGGCCCAGGCGCGGCCCTTGCGGTCCCGTCGGCCAGCGTCGCCGCCCCAGCAGAGCCACGTTTGCGTAAAGCGCAGCCAGTGCAAAGCCGGTGAAATAGACCAAAGCGCTCAGCGTGACCACCCCCTGAGAGAAATCCCGAAATTGCTCAACCAGGGAGAGCCGCTCGGCCAGCCGCTGCGGCCCGCCGCTCAGGATGGCGCCGGCGCGCTCGGCGAAGACCGGCACAGCGCAAAATACGGCGCCCAAAATGAAAGCAATGGTCAGGTTGTCGGTCAACTGCGAGGCGAGCATGCCTAGACCCAGCAGAGCGGCGCCGCTCAACCAATAACCGAAGTAAGTTGCCGCCATCAAGCCGGGATCAGGATCACCCAGCCAGCAAAGCACCAGAAGGTGGCTGAGCGAAAAAATCAAGGCTACGGTGTAAATCGCAAGGCCGGCCAGGTACTTTCCCAGCGCAACTTCCAAATCGGTAGCCGGCAGAGTCAGCAGCAACTCCTCGGTGCCCTGTTTTTTCTCTTCCGCCCACAGGCCCATGCTGATGGCAGGTATCAAGAATACCAGCAGATAAGGAAACACGCGGTTAAGCTGATCCAGGTTGGCCAGATTGGCAGCAAAAAAGCGTTCCTGCCAGAAGGCCGCCATAGCACTCACGAACACGAACAAGGTAATGAACACGTATCCGGTAGGGGTGCCAAAGTAACTGCCGATTTCGCGCAGGAAAACCGCTGCTATCACCCGGCGATGGCGCACGGCTCGCCTCCTTGCAGGCCCGCCTCGGTGAGGGCGTGAAAAGCCTCCTCGAGCGAATTGCACCCGGCCTTCATTTGCTCGGGGGTGCCGTCGAAAATTATGCGGCCGCGATCAATGAAAATAATCCGATCGGCCATGGCTTCAACTTCTTGCAGGATGTGCGTGGAAAGCAGAATGGTTTTGGTGCGTCCCAGCTCGCGGATCGTCCGTCGCACCTCGCGCACCTGGTTGGGATCAAGGCCGCTGGTAGGCTCATCCATGATGAGCACCTCCGGCTCGTGCAGCAGCACCTGCGCCATTCCCACTCGCTGGCGATAACCTCGCGACAACTTGCCGATGCTTTTTTCCAGCACCGGCTCCAGACCGCACAAGGCCACGACTGCCTCAATGCGCTGGTGGAGCCGCGCTCCTGCCAAGCCGCGAGCTCGCCCGAAAAACTTCAGCAGGCCCAGGGGCGTCATCTCGGGGTACAAGGGCCCGTTCTCGGGCAGATACCCCAGTTTTTCCGCCGCTGCAATGCGGTTGCCATTGACGTCCAGCCCGGCGATGCGCGCTTGGCCGGAGCTTGGCGCCAGATAACCGGTCAGTATCTTCATGGTGGTAGACTTGCCCGCGCCATTCGGGCCCAGGAAAGCGGCCACCTGCCCCTGCGGCACCGAGAAGGTCACGTCGCGAATAGCCGCAAAATCGCCGTAGAACTTGGAGAGGCGGATCGCCTCGATCATCGCAGGTCGGGCAACTTCGCTCATCTGTGAAGATTGTCAGACCAATCGCAGGGTCAGCTTCAGGAGACGTTCAACACCATCTTATTTAGCATCCTGCAAGCCTGGCTGGCAAATCCGCGCGCCTGGCCGGGCGGCAGCGATATCATCAGGGAGAAGGAGCGACAGAGATGGCGAATTCCAAGCGACGAGATTTCCTGGCCCTGGCGGCCTGCGGTCCCGCCTTCGCCCGCAGCTCCCTAGCCGCCAGCGATCGCATTCGCGTGGCGGTGATCGGCCTGCGCGGGCGGGGACAGAACCTGATGCGCGCTTTCCACAACCTGGCCCAGCAGAACGTCGAGGTTGCGGCTCTTTGCGATGTGGACGAATCCGTGCTGCGCCAGCGCGTGGCCGACTACGAAAAACTTTCCGGGCGTAAGGTGCCCGCCTACGACGACATGCGACGCATTTTCGACGACCGCAACATTGACGCGGTTGCCTTCGCCACCCCCAACCACTGGCACGCCCTGGGCACCATTTGGGCCTGCCAGGCCGGCAAGGACGTCTACATGGAAAAGCCCGGCTCGCACAACATATTCGAGGGCCGCAAAATCATCGAGGCGGCCCGCAAGTACAACCGCGTGGTTCAGCACGGCACCCAAAACCGCTCCAGCCCGGAGATCGTCGAGGCTATCCAGAAGCTCAAGCAGGGAGCGATCGGGCGCGTCTATCTGGCGCGCGGCATCGCTTACAAGCGCCGGGGCAGCATGGGCAAGACCCGGGAAGAACCGGTGCCGGCCGGGCTGAACTGGGATGCCTGGCAAGGCCCCGCCCCTTACAGGCCTTACTCCCGGGTGCGCCACCGCGCCTGGCCAACATCGCCTGGCGAGTGGGGCGCATGCTGCACTTCGACCCGCGGAAGGAGCGATTCCTGGACGAGGAAGAAGCCAATCGCTATCTGAGCCGGGAGTACCGCCCACCTTACGTGGTACCCGAGAAGGTCCGAGGCGGGATTTCCGTCGGTGGGAGGGTGGCGCAACAACTAACGCGCCGCTGGGAGAAGCAAACAAGTTGGGGCGAAATTGTTTCCCTTGAAGCTGGCCCTCCGCGGCCAGCCCGCGGGCGCGGGACGCGGCAGCCGGTCAATTTTTGCGGCCAGAATAAAATCGCTTTCGGTCGGCCCGTCCACCTTGTGCGTCCAGATGCGAACTTCCACGCGGCCCCAGCTCAGCAGCAAGTCGGGATGATGCTCCTGTTCTTCGGCCGGCTCGCCGACGCGGCTGACGAACTCGAGCGCGATTCTGAAGTCGGGAAATGTGAAAACGCGCTAAAATGTGACCGGCGACTCGAGCATAGTAGGCTTAGCAAAGGGAGCAAGCACGATGAGTTCGCTAACCAGACGGCAGGCTTTGGCGACGGTCGCCGGCGCGGCGTTCGCGGCATCTCGCCAACCGAACATCCTTTTCATCATTTCAGACGACCACCACTACCAGGCGCTCGGCGCTGCGGGAAATCCACATATCCACACCCCGCACTTGGACCGCCTC
>Ga0123519_10007824_pt1 | contig 16444 bp, 13 predicted proteins | sample YelNatPaOPRAMG02_FD_87396 | JGI IMG/M metagenome (GOLD analysis project Ga0123519, IMG submission 87396) | Hot spring microbial communities from Yellowstone National Park - Yellowstone National Park OP-RAMG-02 (version 2) | ecosystem: Environmental > Aquatic > Thermal springs > Hot (42-90C) ...
TAAGAATGTAGACCATTCTATCCATAAGGGAAAAGTTAAATATCACTGTCCTATGCATCCTACTTATATATCAGATAAGCCAGGTGATTGTCCGATATGTGGAATGAAATTAGTTCCTATAGAAAAAAGGGAAGAGCAAAAGCAAGAAGGATATGAATCTAATTTAAAAGATAGAGCACCTGTAACAATCTCAGAAGAGCAGGAACAAATTATTGGAGTTAAAATTGCAACAGTAAAAAGACAAGACTTAGCATTAACAGTTCGTGCAGCAGGCAGGATTGCTCATGATCCTGAACTTTATAGTACAATTGTTGAATATAAAAGGGCTATTTTTACTTATGAAGAATCTAAAGCAAAGAATGTTTCTCCTGAAATAATAAAACAAACTGAAGATCTAGTAGAATCAACTAAACTTAAGTTACTTCATATGGGGTTATCTCATAAGCAAATTAAAGAAATGGTAGCAAGAGCTGATCCTACAAATCTACTTTTTGTAGATAAACCAGGAAAAACAGTATGGGTATATGCTCAGATATATGAGCAGGAAATAGGATTAGTAAAGGAAGGTCAGAAAATAGAAGTTACTTCTATTTCATTACCAGGGAAAAAATTTATTGGTGTCATAAGTTCTATAGATACTTATTTAGATAGTGAGACACGAACATTGAAAGTAAGAGCAGAAGTTGATAATCCCGATGGCTTGCTTAAACCTGAAATGTATGTTGATACTATTATATATGTTAATTTAGGTAAAAAACTTGCGATACCAGTTGATTCAGTTATTGATACAGGTACACGAAAAATAGTTTTTGTCCAAGTTGCCAAGGGAAAATATATGCCTAAAGAAATTATTACTGGCTATGAAGCTAATGGATTTTATGAAGTAATATCAGGATTAAAAGAAGGTGATTTAGTTGTAAGTTCTGCTAACTTTTTAATAGATTCTGAATCTAAATTAAAGTTTGCTATATCTGGAATGGTCGAGCATAAGCATTAAAAGAAGTAAGAAAAGTAAATAAAGTAAAAATGGAGAATAGAGATGTTAGAAAGGATAGTCGAATTCTCAGCAAAAAATAAATTTTTAATTATCATATTTACTCTTTTTGCAGTTGGTTTAGCCATATATTGCATAAAAAATATCCCTTTGGATGCTATTCCTGATTTATCAGATACTCAGGTAATTGTTTATTCTAAATGGGATAGAAGTCCTGATATAATTGAAGACCAGATTACCTATCCAATAGTTACCAGTTTGCTTGGTGTCCCAAAAGTTAAAGCAATCAGAGGATTTTCAGATTTTGGTTTTTCCTATGTTTATGTAATTTTTCAGGATGGAACCGATATCTACTGGGCTAGAAGTAGAGTATTGGAATATTTAAGTAAAATCTTACCTAAATTACCTGAAGGAGTTAAGACAGAATTAGGTCCTGATGCTACAGGTGTTGGCTGGGTTTATCAATACGCACTCATTGATAAATCAGGCAATCATAGTTTAGCAGAACTTCGAAGTTTCCAAGATTGGTATCTACGTTATTATTTGCAATCTGTTCCTGGTGTAGCAGAAGTAGCTTCTATTGGAGGATTTCAGAAGCAGTATCAAGTTAATATAAACCCTAATGCATTAGTAAATTATAAAATTCCATTAATGAAAGTAATAGAGGCAATACGAGATGGCAATAATGATGTTGGAGGAAGGTTAATCGAGTTTTCAGGAATAGAATATATGGTTAGAGGTAGAGGTTATGCTAAATCAATTTCTGATATTGAAAATATAGTTGTTGGGAGGAGTATGCAAGGCACTCCAATTTTAATAAAAAATATTGCAAAAGTGACTATTGGCCCTGAGATTAGGAGGGGTGTTGCTGATTTAGATGGAGAAGGTGATACTGTTGGTGGAATTATTGTAATGAGGCATGGAGAGAATGCATTAAATGTTATAAATAGAGTTAAAGCAAAAATAGAAGAAATTAAACCGTCCCTTCCTCCAGGTGTTGAGATTGTCCCTACTTATGACCGCTCCGATCTGATTCATCGTGCTATAAATACCTTAAAGCACCAGTTAATTGAAGAGATGATTATAGTTAGTATTGTAATATTGCTTTTTCTGTGGCATATCCCATCTGCACTTGTTCCTATCGTAACAATACCTATATCAAGCATACTGGCATTTATACCGATGTATCTAATGAAACTTACTTCAAATATAATGTCTATTTCAGGTATTGCTATTTCAATTGGAGTTTTAGTGGATGGTGCCATAGTAGAAGTAGAAAATGCATATAAAAAACTTGAACTTTGGATAGAAGGGGGTAGAAAAGGTGATCCTCATGAAGTTAGAATAGAAGCCCTTAAAGAAGTTGTACCTGCAGTATTTTTTTCACTTTTAGTAATTGCAGTTGCGTTTATGCCAATCTTTACTTTAGTTGACCAGGAAGGTAGGCTATTTAAACCGCTTGCATATACTAAAAATTTAGCAATGGCAATTGCCGCTATTTTGGCATTAACATTGGACCCTGCGATAAGGCTTCTTTTTATGCGAATGGAATATTTTAAATTTAAACCAAAGTGGTTAGCATGGATGGTTAATCAGGTAGCAGTGGGCAGATATTATAAAGAAGAATTCCATCCTATAAGTAAGATACTTTTTAAAATATATGGTCCTGTGTGTAATTTTGTATTAAAATTTCCAAAGACAATAATTATCATAGCGATGCTTTTAGTTTTAATTACTATACCTATATATTTTAAATTAGGTTCAGAATTTATGCCACCGTTAAATGAAGGCAGTATTTTGTACATGCCAACCACTTTACCTGGTATATCTGTTACGGAAGCAAAAAAACTTCTTCAAACACAGGATAAGATTTTGAAAAGTATTCCTGAAGTTGAGCGGGTTTTTGGGAAAGCAGGAAGAGCAGAAACTTCTACTGACCCTGCTCCATTTTCCATGATGGAAACAACTGTTATATTAAAACCAGAAAGCGAATGGCGCAAGGTAAACAGATGGTATTCATGGATGCCAGAGATTTTCCAAAAGCTCTTTAGACCTATATGGAGAGATAGAATTACATGGGAAGATATAATAAACGAAATGGATTCCAAAATGCAGTTTCCTGGAGTAACTAATGCATGGACTATGCCTATAAAGGCAAGAATAGACATGTTATCAACTGGAATTCGAACTCCTATAGGGATAAAGATATATGGTTCTGACCTAAAAGAAATAGAAAAGATAGGAATACATTTAGAGATGATATTGAGGAATATTAAGGGGACTCGTAGTGTTTATGCTGAAAGAGTTACTGGTGGATACTTTTTAGATTTTAATTTAAAGAGGGAACAACTTGCAAGGTATGGCTTGAGTATCAAAGAAGTAGAGATGGTAATTATGTCAGCAATAGGTGGTGAGCCGATATCTACAACAGTTGAAGGGAGGGAAAGATATACTATTAATGTTAGATATGCAAGGGAGCTAAGAGATAACTTACCGAAATTAAGGCGTGTATTAGTTTCTACTATGTCTGGTGCACAAGTTCCGCTTGGTGAATTGGCTGAGATTAATTTGGTATCAGGACCTGCAATGATTAGGGATGAAAATGGACTTCTTTCTGGATATGTTTATGTAGACATAGCTGGAAGAGATATAGGTAGTTATGTGAGAGAGGCTAAGAAAATTGTATCAGAAGAATTAAAGTTGCCTACTGGTTATTCACTTACATGGAGTGGTCAGTATGAGAACATGCAAAGGGTAAAAGAAAGGCTAAAGATAGTTATACCTCTTACTCTTTTTATCATATTTGTTCTTTTGTACATGAACACTCGATCAACAGTAAAAACTTTTATTGTGCTACTTGCAGTTCCATTTTCTTTAGTTGGGGCTATATGGATTTTATATATTCTTGGATATAATATTTCTATTGCAGTATGGGTTGGGATGATTGCTTTACTTGGTTTAGATGCTGAAACAGGGGTATTTATGCTATTATTTTTAGATCTCTCATATTACGATATGGTAAAAAAAGGGCAGATGAAGACATATGATAATTTAAAGGAAGCAATCATACATGGAGCTGTAAAAAGAATAAGACCCAAGACAATGACAGTAATGGCAATTCTTATGGGATTAATTCCCATAATGTACTCCCTTGGAACTGGAGCTGATATGATGAAAAGGATTGCAGCACCAATGATTGGGGGAGTAATAACAAGTTTTATTTTAGAATTACTAATTTATCCTCCAATCTATTCAATCTGGAAATGGAATTTTGAAATGAAGAAAGGGAAAGTGGATGTAAGTAAATTGCCAGTGCAACGAATAAGGGGACATTAAGGAGGTGATTTTATGTAAAAAATCAGGATTAACTTACTTGCAATAATTGGGGTATTATCCTTAGAACCGGATGTAATGTAACTCTAACAGAAGAGTTAGAGCATTTGGAAAAGTTCAGGTATCCGAAAAATAAAAAGATGGAGGTGATGAAAATGATAAAATATCTAATAATGGTATTTGTAGCAATATTTTTTCTGAATGTATTCAGTGCAGATAGTGAGGATAATAATTGTTGTCCTGGTTGTTACAAAATGGTAACAGAAAAATCAACAAGCGAGAAAGGAACGGAGGTAGTGAAAAAAGCATCAAAAGTAAAAGAGATTTGGGCATGCTCGATGAAGGATTACAGGGGAGAAAAAACTAAAGATGGTAAATGTCCAAAATGTGGGATGAAACTTGAGAAAGAGATGCTTATTCGTCCTTTAACTAAAGAAGAGATAGGTAAAGAATATACCTGCCCTGTAATGAATGAGAAATTTACAGGTAGTGAAGTAAACTCCGCTGCAGAATATAGAGGGAAAATTTATTATTTCTGCTGTGCTCGCTGTCCCAAACTCTTTGAATCAAATCCAGAAAAATATATAAAAGAAGAAAAAGGAGCAGAAGATAAAGAGCATAAGGAACATGGAGGACATGAGCATAAACATTAGAACTTTAGATTAAAAATTTAAGAGGTATAAAAAGATTTATTGACAAAATATAGGTTAATCCAATCTAAGGATAAAGACCCCTTTATAGTTTTGTAAAAAAATTAATGATTGAATTATTTTAAAAAAATACTTCTGTTTGCAATCAAAGGTAGATATGGCAAACCAATAAGTCTTTCTAAATTGTATTATTTATAGACTCTGCATTTTTATACCTAAGTATAAAATTGTTGACTTTTTTATACTATGGTATAATTTTGTAGGAGTGATGAAATGATAATAGAACGTTATCTAGTAGATACTATTTACAATGATTTAAAAGATAAGATGGTTTTTTTGGGTGGAGCTAGACAGGTAGGTAAAACTACGCTGGCAAAATTTTTAGGGAAGAAGTACTTTTCTAACAAGTTTTCATATTTGAACTGGGATTCAAGGGAAGACCGTTTAGCAATTTTAGATAATCGCCTTGCTGCGGAAAAGGACTTAGTTATTTTTGATGAAATTCATAAGTACAAAGACTGGAAAAATTACATTAAAGGGCTTTATGATAAATACAAGGATGAATACAGGATTCTGGTAACTGGGAGTTCCCGTCTTGATATTTTTAGGAAAGGAGGAGATTCTTTATTGGGAAGATATCATTATTATCGTCTTCATCCTTTGTCAGTGAGCGAGCTTTTAAAGCGAAATAATTTTTTAAAACCATTTTCTCATTTCAAGTTGTTAACTCTCCAGATGTTGATTTCATAAAAAACGATATCAGGATTATAAGTGCACAGAAGTTTTTAACAGGCTTGATTTAATTCGCCTATCTTACAACATTTCTTTTAATTAATCTTTGATGTTGTGGCTTTGAAAAACTAGGATAAAAAGTTCTTGATTAAATTTTTAAAATAAGGTATTTATAATGCTTAGAAATTTCAATAATGTTATTTGAAAATGAAACATTTGAGAACGAATGATTTCAAGATAACGAAGCAGGGGAGTTATTGGTAGGAGGTGACTTATGCAGTATAGAATTTTAAGTTTAATTGGATTAGTTGTATTTACTTTTTTAGCATGGTTGATTTCAGAAGATAGAAAGAAGATAAAGTGGAGAGTTGTTTACTGGGGAATAGGATTACAAGTTGTATTTGCTTTATTTATACTAAAAACGCCAATAGGTTTAGCAATCTTTAATGCTGCAAATTCGGTTTTCTCTGCTATTTTAAATTTTAGTAATTATGGTGCATCTTTTTTATTTGGAAAATTAACCAGTGATACAAATATAGGCGCTATTGTTGCATTTCAAGTACTACCTATTATTATTTTTGTATCTTCTTTAGCAAGCATTCTTTATTATTTTGGTGTAATCCAATTTATTGTGAATATTATAGCATGGGTGATGCAAAGGACTATGAAGATTTCTGGTGTAGAGGCATTTAACAGTGCGCTTCAAATCTTTACTGGTATAGAAAGTACACCTGCTATTAAACCATATTTAGAAAAAATGACTCGTTCAGAAATTTTTGTTATGATGGTAGGGTTTATGGCAACAATAGCAAGTAGTGTTATGGCTGCTTATGTTAGTTTTGGAGCATCCGCAGGTCATCTTCTTACTGCATCGGTAATGGCAGCTCCAGCAGCAGTTGTGATTGCTAAAATTATGATACCAGAGACTGGCGAGCCTCAAACACTTTCAATTTCAAAAGTTGTATATAAAAGTAGTGACAGTAATATTATAGAAGCAGCTGCAAATGGTGCTTATGATGGATTGAAGTTATCTTTATCAGTTGGTGCAATGCTTATTGCTTTTGTTAGTTTAATATGGATGATTAATGGTATATTTGGATTATTTGGGACATCTTTTGATAAGATAATTGGCTATTTATTTTCTCCATTTGCTTTTTTAATGGGAATTCCATTAAATGAATCTATCAGAGTAGGTCAACTACTTGGGACAAAAACAGTATTTAATGAGTTTCTTGCTTATTTGAATATGAAAGATTTAATTGCTAATAATGTAATTTCATCTCGTTCTATTACTATAGCCACTTATGCATTATGTGGATTTTCGAATTTTGGTAGTATTGCAATTTTAATAGGTGGTGTTGGTGCTATTGCTCCATCTAGGAAAAAAGAAGTAACTGAACTTGGTATAAAATCTTTAATTGCAGGAACACTTGCTACTTTTATGACAGCATGCATTGCAGGAATTTTAATATGAAATATTGTCTAAATAAAAAAATTCTGTTAGCAATAGTTTCTTTTATTGTTTCTTTTTTTATTTATCTTTTAACTATATGTCCTACTACTTATGTTGGAGATAGTGGGGAGTTAATTACAGCAAGTTATACTTTGGGAGTAGCCCATCCTCCTGGATATCCTTTGTTTTGCATTTTAGGAAAATTATTTTCATATCTCCCTTTAAGTAATATTGCTTATAGAGTAAATTTAGTTTCAGCATTTTTTGGGAGTTTAACAGTCGTTATTTTATTTTTAACTTTATCGTCTTTGTTTATTTCTTTTGCTTTAGTTACTTTTTCTACTTCATTGGTTTTTGCATTTTCTTCAATTTTTTGGGAACAGAGTTTAACTGCAAAAGGGGGAATATACACTTTAAATGCATTTTTTGCTAGTTTAATTTTATATTTTTTATTTAAACTTTTATTAGACTATGATACTAAAAAAATAATTTTAATTGGAATAGTTTGTGGTTTGGGTTTAGCAAATCATCACACTATATTAATTTTTGTTCTAATTGCACTATTTTATATTTTGTGGTTTAGTAAAAATAAATTAACTTCATTTTTATATTTTATATCTTTAGTATTTGGAATTAGTATTTTTTTATATTTATATCTTTTAGTTGCATCAAATTTATCTCCACCTATAAACTGGGGCAAACCAAATAATTTAACAAGACTATTAGACCATATATTTAGAAAGCAATATGGTGTTGCCCAAGTTCCCTTAAATTTTAATTTATATATTCGTGAAGTAATAGAATATTTTAAATTGATATTTAAGCAGTTTAATGTTTTATTTTTATTTATTCCATTTGGTTTTATTTGTTTATTTAAATATTATAAAAATTTTTTTTATCTTACTTTAATAAGTTTTTGTTTGTTTTATTTTACTTTACTTTATCAAATAGAACATTCTTTAACTATTCATTCTCTTTATACTCATAGAGTTTTTTTTATTCCGGTTTTTATTTTATCTTGGATATGGATTGCTTTAGGTATATTTTATCTTTTAGAGAAAATAAAAGTTAGATTTTTAGTTTATTTAACCATTATACTGCCAATACTATTTTTAATATTTAATTATTCTCATAACGACAAAAGTAAGAGTTATCTTCTATATGATTATGGTTTAAGTATATTAAAGATAGTTCCAAATAATTCCATTATTTTTACTGCTGGTGACCATTCTGCGTTTGTACTAACTTATTTGCAGAATGTTGAGAATATTAGAAGAAATGTAAAACTCTATGATGATGAGGGTAATGTTTTTGAAAATATATATGGGGATGACTTTTTAAAAATTTCTATTGCTGAACATAAATTAAGATTAAATTTAAAGCAGATGGAGATAATTAAAAATTCTAAAGAGCCCATATTTTTTATTTTGGGTAGTAATATTCATAATATTGCTATATCAGAAGGGAAAATAAATTATAAACCTTTTGGTTTGCTATATAAAATAACTAATGAAGATATAAGTTTACTTTACAAATCTGATATTTGGGAAAAGTGTAAAATTAGAGAAAACTTAAATAGTAGTGATTATTTGGAAAAGGATTTACTTTCACAGATATATTTTATGAAAGGAGAATACTGGTATGCTATTAATAATATAAAAAATGCAGAAGAGAATTATAATAAAGCAATGGAAATTGGTAAAGATGTTGATACAATTCAAAACAATATGGCAATAGTTTTTCAAAGACCTGAATTTAAAGATAAGATGTTAGAGTTTTATCAAAATTTACTCCTAAGAAATCCAGAGCAAGCAGACATTCATAATAACTTAGGGAATGCATATTTTGCAAAAGGTGATCTTGAACTTGCTGAAAAGGAGTATTTAATTGCTTTAAAACTTAATCCTAAGTCTACTGAAATATGGAATAATTTAGGGGTTGTATATTATAATAAGAAAAAGTTTTCAGAAGCAATAGAATGTTTTAAAAAAGCAATAGGATTAAATCCTGCTGATAGTAATTTATTTATAAATTTGATAAATATTTTAAGGGAAGTAGGATTAAAAGAAGAAGCAAAGAGTTTTGCCATTGAAGGTATAAAGATTCACAGAGATAATAAGACCTTAAGGTTTATTTTAGGTAATTTATATTTAAATGAGAATAGACTTGATTTAGCACTTGAACAATATGAGTATATTATAAAGTTTATAGATAATAAATATGCAGAAGTTTATAATAATATTGGCGTTATTTATATAAGAAAAGGAGAATTAAAAAAGTCAGAAGAATATTTTAAAACTGCATTAAGTATAAGACCAGATTATACTGAGGCATTGAAGAACTTGAAGGATGTATGGGAGTATTTAAGAAAGTAAAAAAGAAAAAAATGAAAAAAGAAAACAAAAAAAATAAAGCGGAGAAATATAGAAGGGCGTGTAATTATTTAATGGCTATAAGGTATTATAAGTTAGATTTAAAGAAAAACTACTCTGTTGAGACCATATATGGTCTTGCTGATGTTTATAGAATGATAGGAAGATTTAATGATGCTCTTAATTTATATAAAGAGGGTATGGATGTTTCAAAAAGGTTAAAAGACGATGCTTTATATTCAGATGGGCTAATAGGATATGGAATGGCAAAAAGAGGATTGGGAGATTATGATTCTGCATTTAGGGATTTTTTAACTGCTGAAAGAATTTATAAAAAATTGGAAGATAAAGAAGGTGAGGCATATTGTAGATGGTGTATAGGTGGATATTTTAGAATAAAAGGTGAGTTAAAAAAAAGTCTTAAAAGTTTTAAAAGAGCATACTTAATATTTAAAAAATGTAAAATTAAAGATGGTAAAGCTTATTCTTTATGTGGGATGGCGGGTACATTAAGAGTGATGGGAAACTTTAAAAGTTCTTTAGAATATTATAAGAAAGCGAATAAAATTTTTAAAGAAGTAAAAGATAAATTTGGCTTGGCTTATTCTAATTGTGGCATTGGAAGTGCATATAGAATGTTAAATAAAGGGATAAAAGCACGAAGGTTTTATAAGATAGCAGAGAAAATTTATAAAAATATAAAAGATAAAATAGATTATGGTTATGTATTACTTGGATTTGGTAATATTTTAGTGGTTGATAGAAACTTAAAAGTTGCATTGAAATATAATAAGAGGATAATAGAACTATTTAAAAAATCAAATGATAAAAGGGGACTTGTCTATGGTTACTTGCAACTTGGAGAAATTTATAGATTGCTAAGAAAGATTTTATTAGCAAGGAGTTTTTTTAGAAAGGCTTATGAAATAAGTTCTAAAAATGGGCTTAAATTAGAGGAAATTCATTCAAAATTAGGTTTATTTCTATGTGGTAGTTTAAAAGTCAATCCTATTAAAAAATATAGTAAATTTAATACAAAATGGACAAGTGTTTTAAAAAGAAACAACTTTACCCTTAATTTTCCTTGATTTTTTTGCTAAAATTTATTAAAATGTTTCATTATGATAGGAATTATTCTTGCAGGTGGTAGAGGTGAAAGAATGAAATCACCTTTACCTAAGGTTTTACATAAAATTTGTGGGAAGCCAATGCTCCATTATATTTTAAAAGGAATAGGTTCTTTGAAAGATATTGAAGAAATAATAGTTGTAGTTGGTTATAAAGGTAATAAGGTAAAAAAGGTATTGCCTCAAGGAATAAAGGTTGCTTTTCAGAAGAAGAGATTAGGCACAGCAGATGCTGTTAAGAGTTGTAAAAATATATTAAAAAAATATAAAGGAGATGTTTTAATAACTTGCGGAGATGTTCCTTTAATTACTTCAAGGACGTTAGGTAATTTGATTAAAAAGCACAAAGAAAATAAAGCAGATGCAACAATACTTACTACTTATGTAAAGAATCCTTTTGGTTATGGTAGGATCTTAAGAGATTCTAAAAGAGAAGTTTTAGGAATAGTTGAAGAGAAGGATTGCAATGAGAGGGAAAAGAAGATACGAGAAATAAATTCGGGGATTTACTGCTTTAAATGGGAAAAATTAAGTAAAGTTTTAAGTGAAATTAAGATTAATAAATTGAAAAAGGAGTACTATTTAACAGATGCTATTTCTATATTTAGAAATAAGAAGTATATAATAAAAACTCTTTTAGTAAGGGATTGGAAAGAAACTATTGGTGTTGATACAAAGCAAAGATTAAAAGAAGTAGAAGAAATATTAAAAGGGAGGGAAAGTGAAAAAGAATAACATGTTAAAAGTTTTTAGTGGAAGTGCAAATCCCAATTTAGCAAAAAAGATCTGTGACTATTTAAATATTAAATTGGGAAGTTTGGAAATTTCAAAATTTCCAGATGGTGAGAGTTGGGTAAAGATAAATGAAAATGTAAGGGGTACTGATTGCTTTTTAATACAGCCTACTTCTGATCCTGTAAATGAGCATATGATGGAACTTTTAATAATGATAGATGCTTTTAGAAGAGCATCTGCAAAAAGAATTACAGCTGTTATTCCATATTACAGTTATGCTAGACAGGATAGAAAAGACCAACCAAGGGTTGCAATTAGTGCAAAACTTATAGCAAATTTACTTTCATCTGCTGGTGCAAATAGAATTTTAACTATGGATTTACATGCTCCACAGGTTCAAGGTTTTTTTGATATTCCTGTTGACCATTTAATTGCAGAACCAGTTTTAGCACGGTATTTTTTAAAGAAAAAAATAAGTAATTTAGTTGTTTGTGCTTCAGATATGGGTGGAGTTAAGATGGCAAGGAGTTTTGCACAAAGGCTAAATGCTCCTGTTGCGATAGTTGATAAGAGGAGAGGAGGTCCACATAAAGTTGAAGTAATGACATTAATAGGAGAGGTATATGGTAAAAATGTTCTAATTCCAGATGATATAATTTCTACTGGTGGAACAGTTGTAGAAGCGGCTAATTTTCTTAAGGAAAAGGGTGTTAAAGATATTTATGTTTGTTGTACCCATCCAGTGTTATGTGCAGATTCAATAAAAAAGTTAAATGAGGCACCTATAAAAGAGGTTGTTGTTACAGATACAATAGAAATTGGTGATAAAATAAAAGGAACAAATAAAATTTCTGTTGTTTCTGTAAGCAATGTTTTTGGAGAGGCAATTAGAAGTATTCATAACGAGACCTCTGTAAGTAAGTTGTTTAAGTAAAAAACAAATAAAGCAAGAAAGAAAATAAAGAGATAAAAAAGAAGATAAAATAGAAAAGAGGAGGAATAGGAGGAAAAATGGAACAATTAGAATTAAATGCAAAAGTAAGAGAAAAGAAAGGTAAAAATGCTGCAAATAGGCTACGGGTTAAAAACGAAATACCAGGTATTTTTTATGGCCGTGAAGTGAGTATTCCTTTAACTTTGAGTGTAAAAGATATTCAAAAAATTATCTCTACAAAGAGTGGTGAAAATGTTTTAATTAATTTAAAAATAGAAGGGAAAGGAAATCAAATTGCAATAATAAAAGAAATTCAAAGGCATCCTGTTTCTGGAAGATTATTGCATATAGATTTGTATCAGGTTTCTTTAACAGGAGAGATAACAGTTAATGTTCCAATTAAGATAACAGGAGATTCACCAGGTGTTAAAGTTGGCGGAATATTAGAGCATCATTTAAGAGAAATAAAGGTAAAATGTTTACCTACTAAAATTCCAACCGATATAATGGTTGATATTTCAAACTTAAATATTGGGGATTCTATCCATATAAAGGACTTAAAAGTTTCTCCCGATATAAAAATTTTAGAAGATTTAGAAGAAGTTGTAGTAACTTGTAGTGCTCCGAAGGAAGAGATTAAAGTAGAAGCTAAACCTGAAGAAGTTCCAACAGGTCCAGAAGTCATAGGTGAAAAAGAAAGAGAAGAAAGAAGAGCAGCAGCAGAAAAAATTAAAGAGGAAAAAATGAAAGAAAAACAAGAAGCAAAGGCTAAAGAGGAAAAAGCCGAAAGATGAAATTAATAGTTGGTTTGGGTAATCCTGGCAAGAAATACGAAAATACAAGACATAATGTTGGTTTTAAAGTTATTGAAATACTATCAGATAGATTAAATATAAAGGTAAATAAAAAAGAGTGCTTTTCACTTATTGGTAAAAACGAAGAAGTTATTTTAGCAAAACCTCAAACTTTTATGAATTCAAGCGGTGAAGCTGTATCTTGTTTGTGTAAGAAGTTTAATGTTAAAAGTGCCGATTTGGTACTTATATATGATGATATAGATTTGCCTTTAGGAAAAATAAGAATAAGAAGCAAAGGGAGTAGTGGTGGACACAAAGGGGTTGAGTCTGTATTAAATAATCTAAACACAGAAGATTTTATTAGAGTGAGGATAGGTATCTTAAATAAGATTAAACCGAAGGATGTAGTTAATTTTGTGTTGTCAGAATTTGATGAAGAGGAGAAAAAAGTTGTTTATGATTCTATACTTAAAGCAGTAGAAGCTATAATCTTTTTAAAAGATAGCAATAACATTGAATTAACAATGAATAAATTTAATTAAGATGGTTAAAAAATTAGCGTGTTTATTGATTATTGTTTTTGTATTTGGTGTATTAGTGTTGATTTATCCATATAGAATTAAGAGTTTTGAAATAAGAGTAGTAAATAGTTTGCCTAAAGAGATTGATAACTTTATTAAGATTGATGTAAATAAGGCAGATATTTCAGAACTTCAAAAATTAGAAGGTGTTGGAAAAACTTTAGCAGAAAGAATAGTGAAATATAGAGAAGAAAATGGGAGGTTTAATAATTTGGACGATTTGTTGAGAATAAAAGGCATTGGTGAAAAGACATTTAAAAGGATAAAAGGAAAAATTAAAATTAGTAAAAATATATGATAATTGGTGAAGATATAGTTGGTAGAAGTGCTGCTATAAAAAAAGTTTTTAATTTAGTTCTAAGAGTTGCTCCAACAGATGCTACTGTCTTTTTAACAGGAGAAACAGGTTCTGGAAAAGAGGTTTTAGCTAGAGCGATTCATTCTTTAAGTAAGAGAGCAGATGAGCCTTTTGTTGCAGTAAATTGTTCTGCTATACCCGAAACATTGTTAGAGAGTGAACTTTTTGGTTACAAAAGAGGAGCATTTACTGGTGCATTAGTGGATAAAAAGGGTATTATTGAAGAGGCAAATAAAGGGACTTTATTTTTAGATGAAATAGGAGATATGAGTTTAACAACTCAAGCTAAGATACTTCGCGTCTTAGAAAATAGTGAAATTAGAAGACTCGGAGATAGCGATTCAAAAAAAGTAGATGTAAGAATTATTGCAGCTACGAATAAAGATCCTTGGAAAGAAGTTCAGAATAATAGATTTAGAGAAGATTTATTCTTTAGACTTAATGTAGTGAGAATTCATATTCCACCTTTAAGAGAGAGAAAAGAAGACATCCCTATATTAATAAGGCATTTCCTTGAGAAGTACAATAAAGACTATAATAAAGATGTTATAAGAATTTCTGATGAGGTTCTTGCAATACTTATGAATTATGATTATCCCGGTAATGTTAGAGAATTGGAAAATATCATTAAACATGCGATAATTTTTTCTGAGAATGGAATTATCACAAAAGCAAATTTACCTTCTGGTATTCCAAGTCCTGCTTTGCTTAAACCTGCTGAAAAAGAGGATGATGGGATATTGCCAAACAATGTTGAGTTTATGACAATAGCGGATATGGAAAGAAGGTTAATAAAAGAAACATTGAAAAAATGCAATAATAATCAAAAATTAGCAGCAGAAAAATTAGGTATATCTCGTTCTACCTTGTGGCGTAAAATGAAGGAATATAATTTAGAAAATTGATTAAATTTGTTGTAAAATTTAATTTAATATGATACAATATAAAAAAGGAATATTTATATGGAAACAAAAGTTAATATTTTAGAAGAAAAAGAATGTGAAAAAGTATTAAAAATAGAGGTACCAAGAGATAAGGTTCTTGTAGAGATTGAAAACATGTATAACAATTTACAAAGGGTTGCAGAAATTCCAGGTTTTAGAATAGGAAAGGCTCCAAGAAATGTTGTTGAGAAGTATTTTAAAAATAAGGTTGAAAAGGATGTTCTTGAAAAACTAATTGCAGATGCCTATACAGAAGCAGTGAAATTAACAAAAATTGATCCTATTGATTATCCCAATATTACTGACTTAAAGTTTGAACCTGGAAAATCTCTTGAGTTTAAAGCAACTGTTGAAGTAAAGCCGGAGATTAAATTAAGTAAATACAAGGGTATAAAAGTAAAAAAAGAATCTACCGATGTTAAACCAGAAGATATAGAAAAGTCGTTAAAGTTTCTACAGGAGAGGTATGCAGAGTTTATTCCAGTAGAGGGAAGACCAGTAGGTGATAAAGATTTTGTGGTCATAGATTTTGTTGGCTTGTTAGATGGTAAAGAAGTTGAAGGACTAAAATCAGAAAATTATGTTTTTGAGATTGATTCTAAGAAAGTTATTCCTGAGATAGAAAAAGGGATAATTGGTGCTAATATTAATGAGCAAAGAGAAATAGTAGTTGAGTATAAACCAGATTTTTTTGATAAAAAATTGGCTGGAAAGAAGATTACATACAAGGTAACTATTAAAGGTATAAAGGAAAAAAGACTACCTAATTTGGATGATGAGTTTGCAAAAGATGTTGGTGAATTTAAGACACTTGATGATTTAAAAAAGAATATAGAAAATAGTTTAAAGATAGAATTAGAGCAAAAGGAAAAAACAAGAATAATAAATTTTATATTAGACGATATTATTAAATCCACTTCTTTTCCTGTTCCTAAATCTTTAGTAATGCAGGAAACTGAGAGATTATTGAGAGATTTTGAATCAAGAATGCAATCTCAGAATGTTACTTATGAATCATTGGGAAAGTCAAGAGAGGAAGTTAGAAAACAATATGAGGAAATGTCTGTTAAAAGAGTAAAAGGCTATTTTATATTAGAAGAAATAGCAAAGTTGGAGAATATAAGTGTTAGTGATGAAGAAGTAGATAAAGAAATTTCAGAATTTTTATCAAAGGTAGGTCAAGAAAAAGAAGAGTGGAAAGAATATTTAAGCTCTACAAGAGGTAGAGAAAATGTAAGAGGTAGACTTTTAGAGGACAAGGTTGTAGATTTTTTATATAAAGAAGCAGATATAACTTAAAGATAAATAAGTAATAGAAAGTGGTACGGTAATATGTCAACAAAAAAATGAATAATATTTCCATAAGCCACCAAAAACAATTTTTTTAAAAGCGGTGGCAAATCGCTCTTTGAAAAATGTAAAGCCTTAAAACTA
>Ga0123519_10007829_pt1 | contig 16442 bp, 10 predicted proteins | sample YelNatPaOPRAMG02_FD_87396 | JGI IMG/M metagenome (GOLD analysis project Ga0123519, IMG submission 87396) | Hot spring microbial communities from Yellowstone National Park - Yellowstone National Park OP-RAMG-02 (version 2) | ecosystem: Environmental > Aquatic > Thermal springs > Hot (42-90C) ...
AAGGTTTTTGAATCCCGACCGTATTTCAATGCCCGATATTGATATTGACTTTGATAATGAAGGACGTGACAGAGTGATTGAGTACGTGTCTGATAAATATGGACGCAATCGTGTGGCTCAGATTGTCACCTTTAATTCCATGGGTGCCAAAATGGCTATCCGTGATGTGGCACGTGTACTGGGGCTTCCTTTGCCTGAAGCCGACCGGCTGGCAAAAATGGTGGTGAGTGATAATAATTATAAGCTGAAAAAGCAGATAGAAGAAATTCCGGAACTTGCTGAAGCCTATCAGTCCGGTTCTCCTCTTGTAAAGCAAACCATTGACTATGCCATTCAACTGGAAGGTTCCATTCGCAACACAGGCGTGCATGCCTGTGGAATCATCATCGGCCGTGACGATTTGATAAACTATATTCCCATGGCCATTGTCAGGGACGAGAAAGGAAAAGATATCCTTGTTACACAGTATGAGGGGATATGGATGGAAAAAGCGGGCTTGCTGAAGATGGATTTTCTTGGATTAAAAAACATTTCCATTATTCGCAATGCCATTGAATTGATCCGGCAAACCCGCAACGAAGTGGTGGACATTAAGAACATTCCTCTTGATGATGAAAAGACTTATCAACTGTTCAGCCGTGGTGATACGCTGGGGATCTTTCAGTTTGAATCGGATGGGATGAGGAAATATCTTCGTGAACTTAAACCCAACTGTTTTAATGATCTGATTGCAATGAATGCCCTGTTCCGGCCGGGTCCCATGCAATACATTCCCCAGTATTGTGCCCGCAAACATGGTCGTGAAGCAGTGCATTATGATCTGCCTCAGATGGAAAAAATTTTACAGGAAACATATGGAATTACGGTATACCAGGAACAGGTGATGTTGCTTGCCCGTGAACTTGCGGGTTTTACTCCCGGTGAGTCCGACCATCTGCGGAAAATCATAGGAAAGAAAAAACCGGAAGAACTTCCTGCAGTGAAAACCAAATTTGTGGAAGGATGTAGAAAAAACGGAATACCGGAAGACAAAATACAAAAAATATGGAGCGACTGGGAAAATTTTGCCCTGTATGCATTCAACAAGTCGCATTCTACTTGTTATGCCTTGCTGGCTTATCAGACGGCTTATCTGAAAGCTCATTATCCGGCCGAATACATGGCCGCTTTGCTCAATTACAGCGATTCCATTGACGATATTACCAAATACATGAACGAAGCCCGCCGAATGGGGATTGAAGTGTTCGGACCCGATGTCAATGAAAGTTCATACCGTTTTACAGTGAATAATAAAGGGTGTATACGCTTTGGCCTCGGGGCCATCAAGGGCGTGGGAGAGCAGGCTGTCCGTTGCATTGAAGAAGAACGCAGCAAAAACGGGCCTTTTAAGGACATTTTTGATTTTGTTGAGCGGGTAAACCTTTCGGCAGTGAATAAAAAGAACATGGAAGCCCTGGCCATGGCAGGGGCTTTTGATTCTTTGCCCGGAATAAAACGTTCGCAGTATTTTTCGGCTGACGATAAGGGAATGACTTTCATTGAGCATCTGTTGCGTTATGGCAATAAGGTGCAGAGCGAAAAAGGGAATGTCACTTTGTTTGGAGAAAGTCATCTGGCAATGATCAATAAACCTGTTGCGCCTGACAACGGGGAATGGAGCAAAATGGAAGAATTGACCAGGGAAAAGGAAGTCATTGGCATTTATCTTTCAGCCCATCCACTGGATGAATACAGGTTTGAATTGCAAAGTCTTTGCACCCACCGGCTTACTGCCTTGTCGGATTTATCGGGGTTACGGAATTGTGAGATTGTAATTGGCGGGATGATTACACAGGTAAAAGGAGGCATGACAAAAAATAATCATCCCTTCGGTACCTTTGTGCTGGAAGATTTTAGCGGGCAACTGAAGATTTCCCTTTTCGGGAAAGATTATATTGCTTTCAGAAATTATCTTATCCCCAATAACTGCATTCTGATTAAAGGAAAAGTGGTTCCCCGTATTTATAATCCGTTGGAGAATGAAATAAAAATTAACGAAATTCTCATGCTTAATGAAGCAAGTGAAAAAATGATTAAAAGTATTTCCATTAAAATACCTTTGCAGATTATTGATGAATCCTTTATTGGTACTTTCCTTTCGTGTGCTGATAAAGGATCAATAGCCCTGGGCTTTTCCATTTATGATGAGGTGGAGAATGTATCGGTGAAAATGTTTTCCCGTTCCCAAAGGGTAAAAATTACTCCTGCTTTGATTGATTTTTTACGAAAGTATGAAGATGTTGAACTAAAAATAAACTAACAATAAACTAAAAATTTAAGAAATATGGCAGTGCAAATTACAGAAGCTAATTTTGATGAACTGGTAGGCAAATCAGACAAACCCGTCATGATTGATTTCTGGGCTGAATGGTGTGGTCCCTGCCGGCAGATTGGTCCCTACGTGGAGGAAATTGCCAGAGAATTTGAAGGACGTGCCGTGGTAGGGAAAGTGAATGTGGACCAGCAGCCTAATCTTGCCGTCCGTTTTGGAATACGCAATATTCCAACCCTTTTGTTTATCAAAGATGGCAAGGTGGTGGATAAACAGGTAGGTGTGGTTCCCAAACAGGTACTGGTAAATAAATTGCAGGCATTGCTCTGAACAGGATATACCAATGGAACCTGTGAATCCGAAACTGCAGGAGGGATGGAAAGAATTGTTAAAAGATGAATTTTCCGCTCCCTATTTTATTGCATTAAAACAGTTTCTTGTTGAAGAGAAGAAAAAACATGTAGTATATCCACCGGGCCACCTGATTTTTAATGCCTTGAATTTAGTTCCTCCTGATCAGGTGAAAGCTGTAATCATAGGCCAGGATCCGTATCATGGACCAGGGCAGGCCCATGGTTTGTGTTTTTCCGTCCCCGAAGGAATTAAACCTCCTCCTTCGCTGGTGAATATTTTTAAGGAATTGCAAAGTGATTTAGGCATTCCTTTTCCTTCTCATGGCAATCTTACTTCCTGGGCCCAGCAAGGGGTACTGTTGTTAAATGCGGTGCTTACGGTGCGTGCCCATGAACCTCGTTCCCATGCAGGGAAAGGATGGGAAAAATTTACCGATGCCGTAATCCGTAACCTTTCAGCACACCGGGAGGGAATTGTCTTTATGTTGTGGGGCAACGACGCCCGGACCAAAGAACCTCTGATTGATACAGGGAAACATTATGTCCTGAGGGCAGCCCATCCTTCGCCTTATTCGGCCAGCAATGGTTTTTTCGGGTGCAAACATTTTTCAAAAACCAATGAAATTCTCCGCAGCCATGGAATCCCTGAAATAAACTGGCAACTGCCTTAAATGTTTTTGCACAGCAGGGGATATTCTGCCGGTGATTTTTTCAGGAATTCATAAAAATATACCTGAAAAGAGGTAGGGAAAATCGGGGGAAAAGTGTATATTTAAATAAAATTTCAGATCCTTGTTAACTAAAAACCCATGTCTTATGAAAAGAACAATTTTACTTTTACTGGCGGGAATAAGTTTTTCTGTTTATTCCCAGATAGTGATTACCAAACAACCCGACCAGCCTGTTCCTCCTCAGGCCTGTGAGGGGTCGGATGTTGTACTTAGCGTTCAGGCAACGCCTGCTCCCAATCCTCCTGCTGTAGTGTATGCGTGGGAAGTAAAATTTAAAACACTTTTTTCATGGACTGAAATTAACCCCTTGGTGTTGTCTTTGCTGAAACAGCAACCGGGTTTCGAAAACATTGATGTTATCGGGTACAACACAGCCACTATGATTATCAAAAACATAAACTACCAGATGGATTCTTTACAGGTAAGGCTAAAAATCACCACGCAGTCCCCAGCACAGACCATGTATTCGACCGAACCTTTTATCAAAGTGTTTGCTTTGCCCGGGATAGATAAAAACCAGTCGATCCTGAAAGGATGTGAACCTGAAAACATCCAGATACGGATAAACACTTCTTATAATACAACAGGACTGGTAACCTGCACCTACGAATTGCAGAGGGAAAATAAAACGATATTGTCCATTGACGACACGAATCCCGGCACCATCGGGTCAAAGTTTCCTGTGAATGTGGATACTTCATCGCAGTATGTTTTTATCACCACCAACAGGCAAAATGCCGGATGTGTGAAACGGGACACCTTTGATGTAAAGATTCAGGAAGTGTATCAAAAGGAAGAAATCGGAGTGGTTACCTTTGACCCCAAATTGAAAAGATGGAAAGTGATCTGGAGCAAAACACCCGATGTGGGAACTGCACAGGCAAGTTTGCTGGCAGAAACCGGGGCTGCGCCCCAAAAAATCAATGAAGTTTCATATAACACCAATCCTGGTGTAGTGGTTGATACGGTTACTCCTGCCGGTGAACTTCCGCTTCCTTACAGGATACAGATTACTGACACCTGCGGACACATATCCAATCCTTCGCCTGCTCACCGGCCCATGCTCTTGAAGGCTTTTGTAGACAGTGCCAAAAATGTGATTAAATTTTCGTGGACTCCTTACATAGGGGTGGCTTATACCAAATTTTACCTTCACTGCAGTACCATTCTTGATTCCATTCATTTACGAAAGAATGTGATTGATTCAGTTTCAGCCGCCGACACCACTTATGTTTTGAATAATCCGAAGCCCGGTTCTTATTATGCAGTGAGCATACGGTTGCCAAAACCAGTGGAACTCAAAAGTATGCTGAAAGCTGAGACAGGACCTTACACCCAGTCGCTTTCCAATATTGCCGAATACAAAACTACTGCTGTGGAGAGAGTGTCTGTGAACCGGCTGTCGGTGAATCCCAATCCTTTTGCAGGATCGTTTGAGGTAATTTTTGACATCGACAGGGCTTCGGCAGTGACCATAGAGGTGATTAATTCTTCAGGTATGACGGTGTATTCCGTTGCCCTCGGCGAACAGGTGCCCGGTGTGCATGCCTACAGGATTGAAAAGAATCTGCCGGAGGTTTTGTACCTGATTAAGGTATCGGCAGGCGAAACCTTCCGTGTCATCAAGACAGTGTGTGTGCATTAAAATAATTGCTGATCATAAAGAAGAACCCCGCAAGGAATTTCCTGCGGGGTTTTTTATCGGGTGGAGGAGATGGAGTGAGTTTTTGAAATGATTATTTGTTTTGAAGCGGGACCAGCGTTTTTTCATAAGTATCATATTTTGATTTTACGGCTGCTCCTGTCCAAAGATCAATGAATGAAGCTGCAGCACCTGGCACTACGCCTGCTAAAAATAATGCAATACTGCCCCAATATGCAGTAGCGATTTTTGTTTCGTAAGGGAAAGATAAATCATGATATCCTTCTTTTTGGTAGGTTACTGCGGCATTTTTACATTCTTTTCGTTTTAGTGTAATGGAATTATTAGTTGTCCCAACTTCCTTCCCATTAATTAAAACTTTAGCACCTGGAGGATTGGAACGAAATGTAACTTGATCCGTTGTCCCTGATAGAAGTGTTGCACAACCGGTGAATATTCCGGTAAATATTAAAGCGATAAGAAAATAAAATATTGCTTTCATAACTTTTAAGATTTTATTGTTTTAATGATTAATTTTATTGTTTTATCATCATGTCATAATGAATAGTATCTACTACACCTACACCTGATAATTCAGTGAAATATTCTAAATTTAATAACGCTGGTGTTGATAAGATTATATAACCAGAGCCAGATACGGTTATTCCGCTTATTGTTTGATTGGGTATAACAATATCCTGCATATCCGTTCCTGGCTTAATTGTTCCCTTAAATGAAATGTCGAGGTCGGTTTGATTGATATAGCAATCAAATGTTACTGTTGAGTTATCAACTTTAGTAACAACGATTTTTGCATTACTCATTGTGTCTGGAGATTCGACACCAATAATGCGGTCGCCTATAAATGTCCCAACAATTTTTGTTGTTAGGTCTGGCGAAGTGTCTTTTTTGGCACAAGACACATTAAGGATTGTAGCTATTGCAACAAATCCCATTAATAATTTAAACTGTTTCATAAATGGATTAATTTAGTTACCCCGCAGACCCGATGGGGCTATTATTAAAACATCAGCGTGGGTCTTTAACTTTATCCGCCAAAGAGGTACAACCACGCACCCACGATGCAAATAAGTAAAGCCCACGCCTTAACGTGAGCGTTTCGCTTATTATCCTGCATCGTTTCTGAAAAGTGGTTGTTTTCTTTGGCAGTATAACAGCTAACGCTGATTTGTATTTTTAAAACTTCTTACATCACGTTATTATTTTTTTGTTCATAAACTCAAATTATAAAAATATTTTTCCATAATGCTTAACAAAAATAAAATAAAAAAGAATATTTTCCAAACCTTTTTACTTTCTTGTTATAACTTATTTTTGAGTAATACCCCCCCTTTTTTTGCTTTAACAGCAAAATTTTATAAATATGAATGAATGATGAATGCCTGCAGGGTAATTAATTTGCAAATCTCAGCAGTGCTCTGAAATACGTATGTTTCTTTGCTCCCAGTTCGGCCACCGGTCTCAATACCACTTCATGCCGCCCTTCAAAGCCTTCGTGTGTGTATTGAAATACGAGATAGGTCTCAGGAATAGATGAACCGGCATCGCTTTTATTACTTTTTTTATAATTGCTGATGTAAATGATATTGGAATGCGAAGGAGAACTTAAGAATTCAGAAGCTGCATTTCCGTCGGCAACCATCAGGTAAGGGCCATATTTCATATAAGCCTCAACGGGTTGTCCGGTTTGTGAAGGATGCAACTCCTGTCCCGTGGGGGTTGCCAGCGACATTTTATAGGACATGATGATTTTAATTTTATCTGTCAATGCCCATTTTCTGGTTGCCACACAATAGCCATTAATTTCCTCAAAAGGTAAAGGTTGGTTGTTGAGCATCAACGTAAATGTTTCGGCCCATGCGGGTTTTCGGAATGCCAGTGGCACTTCGGCAGATGAAGGCAGCTGAAAACTGACAGTGTATTCAGCCCTGTCGGATTTTATTTTTTTCATCTCAAGACTGACGGATTTATCGGCAAAGGTGGTATTCATATAAAAATTCACTTTGTGCCATTCTCCATCGGTTGTGATAATATTTTTTCGTATTTCCTGAAATCCCAGCATGCCATGAAGGGTACAGCACCACCATGCTTTATGTTCTTCGTTGCTTAGGCGGTAGCCGGCGTTGCCGTCCACCACATGGTGGCCAAAATCGCCTGTTTCAAACTGGTTGAAGAAAAAATGATTGAGGATGCAGTATTCAGCTTTTTCAAGGTAGGATATTTCTTTTGTAGCTTTCCATAGCTGCAGGCTCAGCATCAGAAAATCGACTTCGGCACAACCTTCGTCGTGAAGCTCATAAGGCAATTTATCGCCGAAATATTCCAGTACCCCGCCGGTGATTTTATAATCGGGCGAATTGATTATGCTGTCGTACCGAATTTTGGCAAAGGCCAGTACGCCTGCATCTTTGTTCATTTCGTATAGCTTCATTACTCCCCTGAGGGTAGTCAGGTATCCGTGTGCGTGCTGGCCATTGCGGGGTTGCATGGCCATGTAATATTTACGGGTTATTTCCGCGTAACTGTTTTGACCGGTGGCCTGAGCCAGCATCACCAGTCCTTCGTTGATCTGGGTCATGCAGATGATGCCATTGGCAGCCCAGCCACTTGTCTTTGCTATCACAGCGGGATGCAGGCAGACGTTGGCCGCGTTGATAAGGAAATTTGCCAGGTTGAGGGCACTTTGCAGCACCTCGGTCGAAGGAGAGGCATGATAATAATCCATCAATCCCACGAGCAACCGGCCGTTGCCCCAGAGCAATGCCATATGATCCTTGCCAATCATTTCGGGAGTAAATACCAGCGAGGGATTCCCAAAACGGCCGTCAGCCTCCTGCATGGCGATAACATATTTTACCAGCGTATTGAAATTGACTGGCCATTCGTTTTGCGGCATGCGCGACACAGCACTTAAGTAGCGTCCGGAAAGGTCGCCGCTGAATTCAGAAAACCTGCGCAAACTTTGTTTAGCCGGATCGGGCTGAAGATCATTAAGAATGAAATCTTCAGTATAGGCAGGACAGGTGCCTTTAAACAATCTGTTCTTTGTCAGGTCGTATCTGAATTGAAGTTCATCGCGTACAGGGATTTCTTTGTTGGGAGGGGCTTGGGAAGCAAGCGTTTTACAAATGATCATTAAACAGGCAACAAAAGTATTTTTCATACGCCGGATGTTTTTGTTCGTTTAAATGTATAAAAATTTTTGAATTAAACAATCAAAATAAGCAGGCAGAAAATGAAAAATCTATCTGGCTTTTTACTTTAAAATAAGGCAATGCTTTTAGGGCCATTTTGAGAAATTAAATAAAGACACGTGAAATGAAAAAACTATTTTGAAAAGTCAATTTTTATCCCAATCACAAGAATATCATCTACCTGTTCCAGATCTCCTTTCCAGTTTTCCATTGCTTCATCAAGGAAAATCCGTTGTTCTTCCACAGGCATTTTGTGAATGTTCATTAGAAGATGACGAAAACGGCGGTATTTGTATTTTTTCCCTTCCGGCCCTCCAAACTGGTCGGCATAGCCATCGGAAAAAAGATAAATCATGTCGTCCTGTTTCAGCTCAAGGACATTGTTTTTGTATTCTTTTGTGATTTCGTAGTCTTTGGAAAAACTGATGGAAAAGCGGTCGGCTTTTATTTCTATGAGTTTATCATCACGGATAAGATACAGGGGATTGATGGCCCCGGCAAACTGTAACTGGCGTTTTCCCATGTCGAAAATACAGAGAGATACATCCATTCCGTCGCGAATGTTGTAATCCTGTTCTTCGGTAAGAAAGCGGGCAAATTCATAGTTCAGTTTATCCAGAAATTTGCCGGCATTGTCTTCGTTAAAAGCAGCAAAGGTGGTACGGAACAATTCAAAACCGAGGATGGACATGATGGCTCCCGGAACCCCATGGCCTGTGCAATCCACGGCTGCAAGATAAATCTTCCCATTCCGTTCGGCCAGCCAGTAAAAGTCACCGCTTACGATGTCGCGGGGACGGATGTAAATAAAGGAATCAGGCAGGAGGCGTTGAATGTATTTTTCGGAAGGCATCAATGCATCCTGAATGCGTTTGGCGTAGTAAATGCTGTCGGTAATGCTTTTGTTTTTAATGGCAAGTTCTTCCTTTTGCCGGGCAATGATGCGTGAATTTTGTTCTTTTTCTGTCAGGATGCGGTTGGTTTCCCTTAAAGTATGGGTGCGGTAAAGGTACAGGAGATAAAGGGAGAGTGCTATTAAGAATGAATAAAAAATAAGGGCAACCCTGGTTCTCCAGAAGGGGGTGCGTATGACAAGGGTAAGGTAGGTTCCTCTTTCGTTCCACACATTGTCATTGTTCGAACCTTTTACATAGAAAATATACTCACCCGGCGACAGGTTATAAAAAGAGACAGTATGTTTCCGCCCCAGGTAAGTCCATTCTCCCTTTTGTCCTTTTCTTGCAAGAAAATAAGCATAGGTGTTTTTCTCCGGAAAAGTAAAATCAAGAGCCGAAAAATCAATGTTCATAAAACGTGTCTGGTAAGGAAACATAATGATTTTTCCTGTATCGGGATGGATGATTGTTGTTTTTTTCCGGACATTGTATTCAATGGTATTGATGACTATATTGGGAATGAGTGGATTGTAAATAATGGAATCGGGATGAAACACATTAAAACCATTGGTTCCTCCAAAAAATAACTTTTCCTCATTGGTTTTAAAAGCTGCGCCAATATTGAATTTATAGCCCTGCAGTCCATCGGTAGGGTCAAAGGACACAATCTGTCCTGACGAAATATTCAGGCAAGCCAGTCCTTTGTTTGTGGATATCCATACATTCCCTTTGCCGTCTTCTTTGAGGGCATAAATCTGGTTGCCCGGTAATCCTTCATCTTCTGTAAGAACATCGAAACGCTTTTTTGCGGGAACATATCTGTTTAATCCTGTGTTGGTTCCTATCCACAGCGATTGTCCTTTGCCTGCCAGTACTGAATATACAATGTTGCTGCTGATGCGGAAAGGAAGTTTCTGTTGTTTGTTGTAATGAATAATTTCCCGCAGGGCAGGATTGAACTTGATTAAACCTTTATCGGTGCCAAAGTACAGGTAATTGTTGTCGTTGTCTCCGGTAATTGCATACACGGCATTAAAACGGATCTCGACCGTATCATTTTTTAACGAAAAGAAATTGCGGATGGAATTCTTTTCCGGGTCAAGATAAAACAATCCGTTTTCAGTGCCAATCCATAAAGCATTTTGTCCTGTTTCATAAAAACAGTAAATACGATTATTTTCAAAATAATCAATGGAATACTTCATTGAAGAGGTAAGGTAGTTTTTAAAAGTTTGCTGCTTGGGATTGTACAGGAAAAGCCCGTTTGCTGTGCCTATCCATAAGCCGAAAGCAGGCATGTAATGAAGAGCGGTAATATTGTCGCAGGCAAGGGATGGGAAAGAAGCAGAGGAAAAGTTTTTCAGGATGTCATAGGAAGAAGGATCGAGTTGCAATAATCCTTTGTTCCATGTTCCTGCCCATGCCTGGCTGCTGTCCACATAGATGGAGGTAACGTTCACAGCGGCATCTTCATTTTTGATTTGCGGGAAAGGACGGAATTTTGTTGGCCGCAGGTCAATCTTTACCAATCCTTTGGAGGAAGCAATCCATAAAATACCTGTGTGGTCCACAAGGATGCCGTTGACGCCTGTGATGTCGGGGAGACCGGTCCCGGGAAATAATTCTTTAAAGGAAGCACAATCTTCATTGGCCGGATTAAGGCGGAAAAGTCCGTCAGTGGTCCCTATCCATAAAAATCCGGCATTGTCCTGAGCAATGGCATTGACGGCACAATTAAATTCTTTGCCGAATTTGAACTGAGGTTTGACAAGACGTTTGAACGCTTTGGCCCTTCTCATAAATATGTTAAGTCCGTTGTCGGTACCTATCCACAAGGTTCCTTTTTTGTCTTCAAAAAGGGTGCGTATGGCATTGCTGCTAAGACTCATGGGATCCATTTCGTCGTGTAAAAAAACTGAAAAACGTTCACGTGCGGGATCAAATGCATGAAGGCCGTCTTTGGTGCCTACCCATATCTGTTCGAAAACATCTTCGTAAATTACATTGTGGGAAAAGGGCGATAAGCGATTAAATACATTGCTGAAAGGTTTGTAATGTTTAAAAATATTTTTGTTTTCATCATACAGTTCCAGCATGTCGGAAGTTTTTACCCAGAGGCGGTTGCGACTGTCAATGAATACGTTGTGAATGGAGTTATCGCTTAAAGAAGCAGGGTTGTCGTGTTGATGGTAAAAATTATAGAAGCATCCCTGAAGGCGGTCGAATTTGCTTAAGCCGTTGCTGGTTCCTATCCAGAGATTTCCCCGTTTGTCTTCAGCGATGGACCGGATAAGATTATCGCAAAGGGAAGTTGTGTCATTGAGTTTGTTCCGGAAAACGTAAAAATTGTAACCATCGTAACGACAAAGTCCGTCGTTGGTTCCTAACCAGAGATATCCCCGTGAATCCTGAATAAGGCAGTTGATGACAGGATCATTTAATCCTTCTTTTTCAGTAAAGATTTTTATTCTGTAATTGGTGTACTGGCAAAGGCCGGCGTACGGCAGGGAAAATAAAACTGCTGAGAAAAAAATATAAAATAGTATGTAACAAACTCTTTTCATTCACCTTTAAAAGTAAGATTTTTAAAAATGATTTACAACAATTATTTACATTTTGCCACTGCACCGGGTGGAAAGTAAAGGGATTTAACTCTTAATGACGGAGAAGGAAAAGCAGCAAAGGAAAACATTTCATTCCATTTATTATCAATGGTTTCAATGGTATTGTTGTCTGATACCACCACATTGGGCCAGGGTCGAGGAAATTGATCTGCAGGATAGCACTTCATAGTTCCGTCAATTAACGAACAAACATTTCCTGCAGTCCCCTGAATTTTCCTGATGTCTCTTTGCGGATCGATGTTGGACGATACAAGCCAGGCAATAATCTCTTTGTCACGGATGTTGATCACATCATCAATTACCACACAAAAGCAACTTTCGGAAAGACTGGATTGTTGCAGGCAAGAAACAATATTTTCCACGGAGTTCTTTTTTTTATTCAGAGGGATCAACAGCATATTCCGTGAAAGAGGATAGGTTGTGAATCCGCCATGGCCAAGGGCAGCGGCAGCTTGCTCATATCCATGGCGGGTTTCGTTGTTTTTCTCTTCAGGATATTTCCGCGTGGCATCAATGCCCAGTTTACTTCCAAAGGCAGCAGTAGGTGAAGCATGATCCAGTACATCCAGTGGTCCTTTTGAAATTATCAGATCGTTACCGGGATGGGCATGCCGACTTACTGCTTCGATTACCTGTTTGTAATCATGAACATTTACGCTGTCGTCCACTACAATCAGTGTTTTGGAGAGCATCATCTGGCCTGCCCCCCACAGGGCATGAATGCATTTGATGGCCTGTCCCGGGTAACGTTTCCGGATGGAGACGATGACTATATTGTGAAAGGTGCCCGCCGCCGGCATGTCAATGTCAACGAGCTCGGGCAGGAATGCCTGACGAAGGGGTTCGAGGAAAAGTCTTTCCGTTGCTTTTCCCAGCCAGTAATCTTCCTGTGGGGGGATGCCTACAATGGTGGCGGGATAGATTGCATTTTTTTTGTGGGTAATGCAGGTGACATGAAAAACAGGATATTCATCTTCAAGGGAATAAAATCCGGTATGATCTCCAAAAGGTCCTTCTTTCTGCAGAGGTGCCATAGGGTCAATGTAGCCTTCAATGACAATGTCGGCATCAGCAGGTACTTCAATGTCCTGGGTGAGGCACTTCACCAGTTCTACTCTTTTGTTTCTGAGAAATCCGGCAAGCAGGTATTCGTCAATGCCTTCGGGGAGAGGGGCAGTGGCACAGTAGGTGTAAACGGGATCTCCGCCAAGGGCTACCGCCACGGGCATTTTCCTGCCCTGTGTTTTATACTTTTCGTAATGCACGGCTCCTGTTTTATGTTTATGCCAGTGCATTCCTGTGGTGGACGGTGAATATATCTGCATCCGGTACATTCCTGTGTTTCTTGTTCCATTCTCCGGGTCGCGGGTATGTACAAGGGGAAGGGTAATGAAACGTCCGCCATCGGCAGGCCAGCATTGAAGAACAGGGAAAAGGGACAAATCAGGAGAACGGACAATTACTTCCTGACATGGGGCTTTTCCTTTTTTTATCACAGGCAGATACCCGCCCACTTTGGCTAAGGCAGGCAACATTTTGAGCCGCGAAAAGAAACTTTGCCGCTGCAAAGGAAAAAGGGCGAGAAGTTTTTTTATCCGTTCATTCAGCTCATTGAGCTCAGCAATACGAAGGGCAAGGCATATTCGTTTTTCAGATCCCAGTGCATTGATGAGCACAGGGAAGGGGGTACCGGTATTTTCAAACAACAAAGCTTTTCCTCCGCCGGGCTGTTTGGCAAAACGGTCGGCCACTTCACTTATCTCCAGCACAGGATCCACAAAGGTTTTAATCCTTATCAGTTCGTTTTCCCGTTCCAGTTGATTGATAAAGGTACGCACATCAAAGAGAATTGGAACAGAAGATTTTAATTTCACGGCAAATATATTCCAGCTGTTCGTTGTCCAGCTCGGTATGCATGGGCAGGGAAAGCACATGTTTTGAAAGCCATTCGGTAATGGGCAGATCGCCTTCTTTATAGCCATAACAGGTGTAGGCTTTTTGCAGGTGAATGGGCACAGGATAGTAAATCATGGAAGGGATGCCTTTTGCTTCAAGATGTTTTCGCAGGGCGTCACGGTCGGGTTTTTCTACCACAAGAGTATATTGATGATAAATATGCCGGGCAGCAGGCATGCGGATGGGAATGCGGATACCGTTGATTGCCGATAATTGCTGGTCGTAAAAAGCGGCGGCCTGCTGGCGTTTTTTGTTGTAGTGGTCCAGATATTTGAGTTTTACCCGTAAGATAGCAGCCTGCAAGGTATCCAAACGCGAATTGACGCCAATGGTGTCATGGTAGTAACGCACTTTCATGCCGTGATTGGCAATCATCCTTATTTTTTCTGCCAGCTGGTCATCGTTGGTAAACAGGGCTCCTCCGTCGCCGAAGCATCCCAGATTTTTGGAAGGAAAAAAAGAGGTGCAGCCAATATGTCCTGTTGTGCCTGCTTTATATGTGGTCCCGTTTGACGAAACGTAAGTGGCTCCGGTGGCCTGGCATGCATCTTCAACCACATACAGGTGATGTTGCCTGGCAATGTCCATGATGGCGTCCATGTTGGCCGGTTGCCCGAACAAGTGAACAGGGATGATGGCTCTGGTGCGGGAAGTAATTTTTTTCTTTATTGATTCAGGATCGATGTTGTAAGTACGTGGATCCACTTCGGCAAATACGGGAGTTAATCCAAGGAGGGCAATCACCTCTACGGTGGCAATGAAAGTAAAGCTGGGGGTGATGACTTCATCGCCTGGTTTTAATTCCAGGGCCATCAGGGCAATTTGCAGGGCATCTGTGCCGTTGCCACATGCAACGACGTGTTTTACGTTCAGGTACGAAGCCAGTTCTTGTTCAAACAGTGCCACCTGAGGGCCGCGGATGAATGCGGTGCTGTTGATTACTTCCTGAATGGCTGTGTCGATTTCTTCTTTGATAGCAAGGTACTGGCGGTGAAGATCAACCATTTGAATTTTTTCCATGACTGTGAAAATGTTTTTTCAAAAGTACATAAAAAGACTGAGATGAAATGAAATGAAAATAGAGCCGGCAGGGGAAATCACCGGATGCTTTTTCCTTTTCATTTTCCTTATCTTTGTCATAATTATGGAACAGTTCAGATACTGCAATACCCTTGAGGGATATTCACGGCGTAAAACACGGGTAGTTCATGTGGGCGAGGTGCCTCTTGGAGGAGATTATCCTGTGCGGATTCAGACGATGCTCAATGTGAATACCCTCGATACAGCGGCTGTGGTGAATCAGATTGAGAAGGTGGCTGCTGCAGGGGCTGATTATGTAAGAATAGCAGTGCCTTCACTGCGGGAAGCGCGTCATCTGGCTGTGATTCGCCGCGAGCTTTCGCTACGTAAGATATCCATCCCTTTGATTGCCGATGTTCATTTTAATCCTGAGGTGGCTTATGAAGTGGTGCCCTATGTGGAGAAAGTAAGAATTAATCCCGGAAATTTTGGGGCTTCCCGCAACAGGGTCAATTATTCTTCTTCCGAGTACCGGGAGGAACTGGACAAGGTGGAAGAACAACTTAAAAAGCTGGTTGCTCTCTGCAAAACACACCATACAGCCATCCGGATTGGAGTCAATCACGGCTCCTTGCCGGCACGCATTATGAGCAGGTATGGCGATACCCCGCAAGGAATGGTTGAAGCGGCCATGGAATTTTTGCGTATGCTGGCAGCAATGGATTTTCATGAGGTGGTGGTGTCGATGAAGGCCAGCAACACACGACTGGTGGTACAGGCTACCCGCCTGCTGGTTCATTGCATGATGAAAGAAAGCATGGATTATCCTCTGCATCTCGGAGTGACTGAAGCAGGCGAAGGAGAGGACGGGCGCATCCGTTCGGCAGTGGCCATTGGAGCCCTCCTTGCCGACGGATTGGGCGATACAGTGCGGATATCACTGGCTGAAGATCCGGTAAATGAAATCCCTGTAGCCTGGCAGCTGATAAATTATTATACCCGTTTGCCGCATGAAGAAAATCTGTCGTGGAACACCTATCCTTACCACCCTTTTGAATATAAAAAAAGAGAAACCACTGTGGTGGATAAAGCAGGATTGCCTTCGTATCCGGTAGTGATTACTGATGTAAGTACTGTTGCGGCCGGTGGCCATGAGGAGTCGCTTCAAACAGATTTCAGGGATGGTTCCGCTGAACAAAAATATTCGGCCCGGGAGGATAAAGCCCCGGATTATTTTTATACCGGTGATGTTTTTCTTGACAGAATAGCCGGAACTATTCCGCAAATCCTGAATAGTCGGGCATGGAGGCAAAAAGACGAGAACATAAGGAGCAAGAGTTTTCCTTTGTACACAGTTCCGGAAATATTGAATTTGCAACAGGAGATTGTTCAACCTGCTTTTCTTTTTCTTTGTTCCGCTGACATATCAGAAAAGCTTTTTTCTTTGCTTGAAAAATATCCGTCGTTGATTCTGGTAGTGGGCGAAAGCCGGAATGTACCGGGTTTTCATGAACAACGGAAGGTGATATTAACCCTCACTGCGGCTGGTTTTAAACATCCGGTGGTTGTTTTCAGAAAATATCCGGGAAAGTCAATTGAAGAGGTCATGTTATACGCTGCTGCCGATACCGGGGCTTTGTTTCTTGATGGACTGGCCGATGGCTTGTGGCTGGGAAACACAGACAACATCCCGG
>Ga0123519_10007832_pt1 | contig 16440 bp, 15 predicted proteins | sample YelNatPaOPRAMG02_FD_87396 | JGI IMG/M metagenome (GOLD analysis project Ga0123519, IMG submission 87396) | Hot spring microbial communities from Yellowstone National Park - Yellowstone National Park OP-RAMG-02 (version 2) | ecosystem: Environmental > Aquatic > Thermal springs > Hot (42-90C) ...
AGAAGGGAGAACTGGTGGCTATAGTGGGATCCAATGGGGCGGGCAAAAGCACCTCTCTTAAGGCCATCGTGGGAACGGTTAAACCTGTATCCGGAAGGATTGAATTTGAACAAAAAGATATCACAAGGTGGTCGACCCCTGAAATTGTGCGATTGGGAATTGTGTATATTCCTGAGGCCAGGCATATCTTTGGCCCATTGACCGTAGAAGAAAATCTCCTCTTAGGAGCTTTTACCTCTCACTCCGAAAAAGAGGTGAAGGACCACCTCGATTACGTCTATCACCTCTTTCCCATTTTGAAAGAAAGAAGGAAACAGAGGGGAGAGACTCTCAGCGGCGGAGAGCAACAGATGTTAGCGATCGGGCGGGGATTGATGATCCGACCCAAACTTCTCATGTTTGACGAGCCCTCTCTGGGATTGATGCCCAAATTGGTGAGCGAACTCTTCAGGACGATCTCTCTTCTGAAGGAAGAAGGATTCACCATCCTTCTGGTTGAGCAGAATGTCCATGAGGCATTGGAGATTGCTGACCGCGGATATATCCTTCAGACGGGAAGAACCATCCATACGGGAAGTGGGAAGGAACTTCTCGAATCCGACATCGTCAAAAAAGCCTTCTTAGGTTTGTAGAGAAGGTTTTGGGAGGCCGGTGCGTAACTGGGCCAGTTCCCAAACGTATTGGTAAAGGTGAAGTCCTTTGCTATAGGCAATGGTTTCCCCTGGCTCTACTCCTAATTTTTTGGCCATCTCTTCCTTTAACAACTGTAAAGCCCCGAGGTTTGCTGGAAATCCCCCCCAGAGATCCCAGGATCTAAAGTAAACAAAAAAATGAAGTTGACCATATCGGACCCGACAATCGATCAACCTCAAACAGGGAGGGTCATTCAATAAACAATCCTCTGGCCTTCCTACCTCCATAATGGTTTGATTGGTATTGAATCCATATTTTTTATATTTTTCAATCACCGCTTCGATCTGATTGGGTCCCACCACCACTGGTTCATCCATGGTCACATTCCCTTTTTCATCTTTGTATCGTTTGATCAAAATCCCGCTTAACCTCTCCCCATAAACATAATCTTCATTCTCGTCCTTCACCCCTACCATAATCTTTTCGTTAAAGTAGGTCTCGATATAACCGGGTGCAACGGGAGCAGGAATCCCAAGATTCGGCGGAATATCAGGCTCAAGGGGTCTCATGTGAGGATGGGTAATCTTGACCCTTACATCATCGAACTCGAGCCTCTCGGAACCTTCGAAACTTCCCTGTTCTATGATGTAGCGATATCCATGATCCAGAATATGATATACGCATTGAAACCAGGCATCGGGAATATCCCGGGCTACAATGGAAATGCTCTTTAAACTTCTTTCATGATCCATGATAGTGATCCTCCTTTCTCCGTCCCTTCTTCGCCTAACCTATTAATATATTACCTTACCAGAGAATGAAATAAAACAGGATGACTTGATAAAGGATAACCCCAATATAAATGAGAGCGATTCCGAATGTAAAGGGCTTAACCAATCTGAACTTAATATGAATACATAACAGAATGACACAGAAAGAGACCAGACCGAATTTCCATATCCAAAATTTATCCCCAAAAATACTCCACACGGAATTCACCACAGGATTCACTTCATACCCTCCGACCTCTATGATTCCCATGGTGAAGAGTGCATCAAGAATATTTAACCCGATAATCAGAGTAAAAAGAAAGAGCAACCCCGTATGGTAGCGGTCCACATAGCCACCCCTCCTTTGGTCCTCCTCTCTTCTAAAATGACTTCTACGACCCCAAAAGGTATATCGACTCAATAGGGGAGTCGGTTTTGAACGTCGATCTTTAATCCTCCGTCGATCAGGTTCTCCCAAAAGGAAACCCCCTTTCCACATGGCCATTTTAATGCCATGATGATTGAATAAATCTCTTTTTTCAGGTACATTATGCCCAAAATGAGTTCCATTTACAAACTTTCACCCAGAGAAATTCGTCTCCTTATACGAAAAGGAAAATGGGATCGCCCAACGGCTGGACTGGCGATGGGCTATGCCCAGGCCAATCTCGTGATCCTCCCTCAAACCTATGCCTTGGACTTCCTCCTCTTCTGCCAGCGGAATCCCAAACCCTGTCCCCTCCTTGAGGTCCTGGAGCCAGGACAATATCAGACAAAGTTTCTCTCCAGAGAGGCAGATATTCGGACTGACCTTCCCCGCTATAATATCTACCGAAAAGGTCAATTGGAGGCAACGGTCAAAGAGATAAAAAGCATCTGGAAAGAGGATTGGGTGAGCTTTCTTCTGGGCTGCAGTTTCTCTTTCGAGGAGGCCCTCCTTCGAGCCGGTATTCCTGTTCGTCATATCGAAGAGAAAAAGAATGTTCCCATGTATATCACCAATATTTCCTGTGAGCCTGCCGGTTTTTTTCGAGGGCCCATGGTCGTCACCATGAGACCCATTCCTCCTGAAAAAGTAAGTCAGGCTGTTCAGATCACGGCCCGTTACAGACTGGTTCATGGGGCACCTGTTCATGTTGGCGATCCCGAAAGAATTGGAATTAAGAACCTTAAAAAACCTGACTTTGGAGACCCGGTCACCATTCGGAAAGGAGAAGTCCCCTGCTTCTGGGCCTGCGGGGTCACTCCCCAGTCCGTTGTGATGAAAGCCAAACCCGAACTCTGCATCACCCACACCCCTGGTCATATGTTGATCTCGGATCTCCTCAACGAAGAGCTGGCTAATCTTTGATTCGTTTTTTTGTAACGAAGCCTTGGAGGAAGGATGAATGGACAAAAACGAAATCTATGAAAAACATCGAAAATATTTAGCCCCGTGTGTGAGGCCTTATTACCAGGAGCCTCTCATTTTGGATCGAGGGAAAGGCAAGTATCTCTATGATATCGATGGAAAAGAGTATCTCGATTTCTTTGGCGGGATTGTCACCATCAGCGTAGGCCATTGTGACGAAGAGATTACGGAGAAGACCTGCGAGCAGATGAGGAGGCTTCAGCATACCTCCACCCTCTATCTCACCCTTCCTATCATTCAGCTTGCAGAGAAGCTGGCACAGATTACTCCTGGAAGACTTCAGAACTCTTTCTTTACAAACAGCGGAAGCGAAGCGATCGAGACTGCCGTGCTCATCGCTCAGCTTTATACGGGAAGCAATGAGCTGATTGCCTTGAGACATAGTTATAGTGGATTGTCCCTTTTGACCATGAACATTACAGGGCATCAGAAATGGCGTCTGGGAGGGAGTCTTGTCCCCGGGATTAAACATGCTCACAATGCGTACTGTTATCGATGCGCCTTTGGGAAGGAGTATCCTTTCTGTGATCTCGAATGTGCAAAGGATGTAAAAGAACTGATCGAGACGACCACTTCTGGACATCCTTCTGCCTTTATTGCAGAGCCGATCCAGGGTGTGGGAGGTTTCATTACACCTCCTAAAGAATATTTTAAAGAGGTCGTCTCGATTATAAAAAGTTACGGTGGTCTCTTTATCTGCGATGAAGTCCAGACAGGCTGGGGAAGGACAGGAGGAACGATGTTTGGAATCGAGCACTGGGGAGTGGAGCCGGATATCATGGTCATGGCCAAAGGAGCTGCAAATGGGGCACCAGTGGGAATTACCATCGCAACCCCCGAGGTGGCAGATGCCCTGAAAGGCTCTCATATCTCGACCTTTGGTGGAAATCCTGTGACCGCCACTGCGACTCTTGCCACGATTGAAGCGATCGAAAAGAGAGGGTTGGTCAAAAATGCCGAGGAGATGGGGAAATTCTTGAGAGATCGGCTAAATGGGTTAAAAGAAAAGTTTCAAATGATTGGGGAAGTGCGAGGAATGGGTTTAATCCAGGGAATGGAGATCGTTAGGAAGGGAAAAGAACCTGCTCCAGATCTGGTCAATCAGATCTTTGAAGAAACAAAGAAGGAAGGGCTTCTCATCGGTCGTGGAGGTCTCTACGGGAATGTAATAAGACTTACTCCTCCTCTTACGATCGAAAAAGGGGAGATTATTCAAGCGGTTCAGATTCTCGACCGTGCTTTCGAGAAGGTTTCCTCAACCCGATAGAGATTTGACAATCCCAATGAAGTGGTATAATATTTTCAAATCGCGAAACATTAAAAATGGAGGGAAAGAGATGAAGAAGTGGCTGTTTCTGATTTGGATAGGACTTACCTTTATTCTTTCTTCTACCATCACCCACGCTCAGCAGAAGCCCGTTTATGGGGGGTCTCTCACGATCGCTCAAGGGGTAGAACCTCCTGGATTGGATCCCACCACCGCAACCTCTGCTGCGATTCCCAGAGTAGTTTATGGGAATGTGCTCGAAGGTCTGGTGAGGATCGACCGCAACGGAAAGATTGTTCCTGCCCTGTCAAGTGATTACAAGATTTCCAAAGACGGGAAGGAATACACTTTTTCCCTTAAAAAGGGAGTTAAATTTCACGACGGAAAAACATTGGATGCAGAGGATGTGAAGTTTACTTTTAGCCGTCTGATGGACCCTCAGATCACCATTCCCAATCGAAAGTATTACCAAGATGTGGAATCGATCGAAGTGATCGATCCTTATACCATAAGGTTCAAATTGAAAAACCCGAACTCCATGTTTCTCTTTAATTTAGCTCGGCCTGATTCTATCCTAATCCACAGTCAGGTGGCAGATAAACTCAAGACCGCACCTGTGGGGACAGGTCCTTTTCGATTTGTTGAGTGGGTTCGAGGAGATCGCATCGTCCTTGAAAAGTTCAGAGAATATCATCGAAAGGGTCTCCCCTACCTTGATAAAGTGACCTTTAAATTCATTGGAGACCCGAGTGCCCAGATTGCAAGCCTAAGGGCTGGAGATATCGACGTCATCGGGTATGATGTAAGCCCTGAAAATGCCCTCCTTCTCGAAAAAGATCCAAGATTTAAAGTTTACAATGGATATACGACTACGGAGGTCATCCTCTCGACCAACAATTCAAGAAAACCCTTTGATGATGTTCGAGTGAGAAGGGCCATGGCCTATGCCATTGATCGAGAAGCCTTGATCAAAGGGGCCATGTCCGGTTACGGAACCCCCATCGGAAGCCACATGGATCCAGGAAATCCTTATTACATTGATCTTACCAAACTCTATCCTTACAATCCTGAAAAGGCAAAACAGCTTCTTTCAGAAGCAGGGTATCCCAATGGGTTTGAGGCCGTGATCAAACTTCCCGAACGTTACGCTTATGCCCGAAGGACGGGCGAGATTATTTCGGATATGCTCTCTAAGGTAGGAATCCGATTGAAGATCGAACTCGTTGAATGGGGTCAGTGGATTGACCGAATCTTTAAGAACGCGGATTACGATCTTACCGTGATTGGCCATGCAGAACCCTTTGATATCGATATCTATGCAAATCCCAAATATTATTTTCGCTATGATAACCCCAAATTCCAAGAGACGTTGAAAAAGGCCGAAACCGAAATCAATCCAAAAATCCGCAAAGAACTCTATGCCACTCTTCAGAGGATGATTGCCGAGGATGCAGTCAATGGATTTCTCTTTGTCCTCCCAAGCCTCCCTGTGATGAAGAAAGAGGTGATGAACTGGTGGAAGGACTATCCCATGACCTGTCAGGATGTCAGTGAGGTGTGGATACAGAAATAAATCAAAGTAAATGACGGCCTATCTTCTAAAACGTTCTTTAACCCTTCTCATCACCCTCATCCTCGTCTCTATCGTGATCTTTGCCGTCTTAATGGTCCTCCCGGGTGATCCAGCTCAAATCATCTTGGGAATTCATGCGACACCGGAATCCCTTCAGAATCTAAGACGACAATTAGGATTAAATCAGCCCATCCTCATTCAATATCTTAACTACATGAAAGGATTCTTCACGGGAGATCTGGGACGCTCGATTACTTATGAGGTCTCTGTCGCTTCTCTCATCCTCCAGAGACTTCAGGTGACGATCCCTCTAACGATCCTCTCCATCCTTTTTGCCATTCTTCTTTCCATCCCTTCGGGTATCTACGCCTCCCTTCATCGAAATCGCCCGGGTGACTATGGGGTGATGATCCTTTCACAAATTGGACTTGCAGTGCCTGCCTTCTGGGCAGGAATTCTCCTTATCCTCCTTTTTGCCGTGACCCTTCACTGGCTGCCTGCAGGAGGGTTCCAATCCTGGCCATCTCATCCCATGGGGGCATTGAAGAGCCTTCTTCTTCCAGCCCTTTCGTTGGGGTTTGTAAGAGCAGCTGTCCTTGCCCGGATGACCCGCTCTTCCATGCTGGAAGTCCTGGGTGAAGATTTTATCCGAACAGCTCGAAGCAAAGGTCTCCCAAGAAGGAGGGTCGTCTACAAACATGCCTTCCGAAATGCCATCATTCCAGTCATCACCCTTATCGGCCTTCAGACGGGAGATCTCCTGGCAGGAGCCATCATCATTGAGAATGTCTTCCATCTCCCCGGTGTGGGAAGACTCGTTTTCGAGGCGATTGGGCAGAGGGACCTCCCGGTCATTCAGGGAGTGGTTCTGCTCATTGCGAGCATGATCGTGGTCGTCAATTTTCTGGTCGATCTGGCCTATCGATACCTTGATCCACGAATTCGGTATGAATAGACTTTTCTCCCCCTTCATCCTCCATCGCCCTTTCCGGAATATAAACTTCACGTTGGGGTTTCTCATCACCATCTCTCTAATTTTTACCGCACTTCTCAGTCTCATCTATACCCCTTATGACCCGAATCGAGTGAATCTCTCCAAGAGATTCCTTCCTCCGAATGCGGAGCACTGGCTCGGGACAGATCAATATGGGAGGGATATCCTTAGTCGGGTGATGAGAGGAGCTGTCAATTCCATCATAGTGGGTTTAGTGGCTGTCTCTATTGGGATGGGGTTTGGGGTCTTTTTTGGTTCTCTTGCCGCCTTTTATAGAAAATGGGTTGATGAGATCATCATGAGGATTTCTGACGTGCTCTATGGATTCCCTGCAGTGCTGAGCGCCATTTTGATTACGTCTATCTTTGGACCTGGAATCATAAACAGCATGATGGCCATTGGAATATTTAACATTCCCATCTTTGCGAGGTTAACCCGTGCAACCTCCCTCTCCATCTGGGAGAGGGATTACGTGACTGCTGCACGGGCAATTGGGAGAAGAAAGGCAGGAATCATTTGGAAATATATCCTCCCCAATATCCTTTCGGCTTTAATTGTCCAGGGGACCGTTCAATTTGCCATTGCTATCCTTGCTGAGGCGGGATTGAGTTACCTTGGTCTTGGTACTCAACCTCCCCATCCAAGTTGGGGCAGGATGCTCAACGAAGCCCAAACCTTTATGGGAATCTCTCCCTATCTGGCCATCTTCCCGGGTTGTGCTATTGCTTTAACTGTCCTTGGGCTCAATCTCTTAGGAGATGGGTTGAGGGATATGATGGATCCAAAGCTCTCAAGAATCCAGACAAGAATATGAATCCTCGAACCCTTGAAATCGATGAAAAATCTAAAAAGGAGAAGCCATTGAAGATCGATCCGGTATTAAAAAAAATCAGACGAGATGGGTTAGTTCACCTTGCCCAGGAACTGATTAGAATCCCCAGTGTGAGGCGCGGTGGAGAGGGTGGGGAGGAGAGAGTAGCTCTTTATCTTGCCCATCTTCTTGAAGAGATGGGACTGGAAGTGGTTGTCGAGAATGTCGAACCAGGTTCACCCAATGTCATCGCTATGCTTCGAGGGGTAGAAGAAGGTCCCTGTCTGATGTTTGAATGTCATACGGATGTAGTGACAGAAGGAGATCCTTCTGAATGGAAATATCCTCCCTTTGAGGGACGGCTTGTTAGAAATCGGATCTATGGCAGAGGGGCCTGTGACACTAAGGGAAATCTTGCTGCTGCGGTGAAGGCCATTCAGGCCATCCTCGAAAGTGGTCGTTGTTTCAGAGGGAAAATCCTTTTAGGAATCCTCGTAGATGAAGAAGGGATGATGAAGGGAGTGAAACATTTTATCCGTCATGGGTGGGCGGAGGGGATTCGTGCAGCCATCATCTGTGAGCCTGTAGATAATCATCTCTGTATCACTCAGAAAGGAGCCCTTCGGGTAGAACTGCTCACCATTGGGAAGATGAGTCATGGAGCCATGCCTCTGGCTGGATTCAACCCTATCCCACCTATGGTTTCAATCTTAGAAAAGTTTCAGAGGCTCGAAGAGGAAGAGATTGAACGATTAGGAAGAGACCCTCTTTTAGGATATCCAAGCATTACCCCCACCGTTCTTCAGGCTCCTGTGAAAGGGGAGGCTCAACTCAATGTCATTCCCTCTCAATGCAGGGCCCTCCTCGATATTCGAACCATTCCGGGTCAATCCCACGAAGCCTTAAAGAAACGACTCGAAGACATAGTGAGGGACGAAGAGCGAACCATCCAGATGAGCCTCCAATCAGGTCCTTTAAGAGAGATAAGAGAAACTCTGGGAAAGGGGCTCTCTAAGGGAGTCTCCTTTGAAGCAAAATTGAATATCTTTGAAGATCGACCCTGGACCAAAACCTCAAAGGAGGAGCCAATCGTTCAGGCTGTTGCAAGGGCTATTAAGTTAGTGACCGGTCAGGAACCCATCTATGATGGAGTTCCAGGGGCAACGGATGGAACGTTCCTTTCCTCATGGGCAGGGATTCCAATTGTGACTCTGGGAGCAGGAAAATGGATGGTTCCCCATCAAAAAGATGAGTGGGTGGCAGTGGATGAACTGGAACTTACGGCCAAAATCTACGCCGCTACCGCCCTGATATTCTTATCCTAAAAATTTATTCTTCGGTTTCTTCTTCGGATTTGGAGGCCATCTCTTCTTCCATGGCCTCCTCCACCATTTGATCCACATCCTCTCCCATCTCTTCTCCTAACTCTTTACCCATTCGTTTCATCCATCGGGCCATACTCTTTGGATCCCTCTCATCGAAATCGCCCCATTTCGATGGATCTGCGAGGCTTTCCAATCGACTTTCTTCTGAACGGATGACTCTCACACGGGAGAGGATACGAGACATCTTTTTACTTTTGCATCGTTTGCACTGGGGAATAAAGGCTTCGTCACTCTTCAGGATGAAAAATTCAGAAACCCTTCCACATTCCTCACATTGGTACTCATAGATCGGCATCTTTCTACCTCCTCTCTATCCCTGTTTTGGCCTTTTTAGGATAGCCGTATAGAAGTAGATGAGGTTGATGAGGCCTACCAAGGCAGTGCAAAGAAACATCGTTCGATAACTGGTTCTTTGGAGAATGCTCCCCATGACCACAGCGCCCACGCTTCCTCCAAAATCAGAGAAGGCGAGATAGGTCCCTACGGCCGGTCCTCTCGATTCTCCTGCAAGATCAATCGTATATGCGACAAGCGTTGGATAGAAGAAAGCAATCCCCAATCCCCAGATCACAGCCACGACAAGAAAGAGCGGTAAGGTGGTGGAGAAAGAAAGAATGACCATGGCCAGGATATGAGCTACAATACAAGGAAAGATTACTCTATCTCTTGGGTAAAGGTCAAATATCCTTCCACCCAAACTTCGGCTAATAATGAGGGTCATGGCTACGGCTCCGAAGAAGAGACCTGGATTGGAGATTCCATGGCTTAAGGCATAGAGGGGGAAAAAAGTAGTCACGGCTCCCCAGATGAAACTTCCCATAAAGGCCATAAGACCAATAGGTAGGGCCTTTCGATGAATAAAAGAAGAGGGTCCAACGGAGAGGTTAGCCATGAAGGGTTTCTGGGTTTTATCCAGTTGGATTGAAAAACACAACGAACAAAGAGAGAGACCTGCGCTCACCAGGAAGAGGAAGGTGAAGTTGGTATGAAGCATCAAAAATATTCCTAAACTCGGAGCTAACGCAAAGGCCATATTGATGGCTAAATAAAAATAGCCCAAACTCTGACCCCGATGGGTTTCAGGACTGATGCGAGTAACCAGGGTAAAGACAGAAGTCGCAAAGAGGGCCCATCCTATTCCTTGAAAGATTCTTACGATCAAGAAAGGCCAGAAGGGTTGGGAAAGGATATAGGCAAAAGAAGCAAAGGCAAAGAGGATCGAGCCGATCATCATAAAACGGGTTTCAGGATTTCTTAAAAGGGCCCTCCCGATCATAGGCCTGAGGAGAAGCGATGAGAGGGCAAATACACCCATCAAAATTCCGATTTCGCTCTCTTTTGTCCCCAATTTTGAAAGGTAGATGGGAAGGGTAGTGAGAAGAATAAAAAAGGAAGAAGAAAGGGTGAATTGGGCGAAGAAACTGAAGAAAAACTCTCGGGTCAAGATCTTATGGGATGTCATCTTTTTAGAGAATTACGCCTTTAATGGAATAATAAATATATAGGCTATCGAGAGCAACCTGTAAAGAGGTGGAAAAAAATGAATTGACATCCCAAGAGAGGGAATTTAAACTTCGGTATGGAAAAGGAGGGGAGGGTTTCATTCAAGGCTTAAAAAACCTCCATATTACTTGACCTTTTGTAGCCTCTCATTTTATAAATTGTCCATTCTTTCAAAAAGAGGTTCAACGATGCAACGTGAGGTCATAAAAGCGAATTTGGTTGTTTTCATTGCCAGTTTTTGCACCTTGGTCATCGAACTGGTCGCTGGAAGAATTCTTGCCCCTTATGTGGGAGTCTCTCTCTATACCTGGACCTCCATTATTGGAGTCGTCCTGGCTGGCATTAGTATAGGAGCCTATTTGGGTGGATGGATTGCCGACCGGTATCCTCATCCCTCGACCCTGGGATGGTTACTCTTTTTCTCTGGCCTGGGAGCCCTCTTCATCTCCCCTCTGACCAATCTCATTGGAGGGGCAGAGTTTAGAACGAGCCTGATGGTTCGAATCCTTCTCATCACCACCTTCATCTTTTTCGCCCCCTCCTGCCTTTTAGGAATGATCTCTCCGGTCGTCGTGAAACTCACCTTGAAGAATCTGGAGAAAACGGGTAATGTGGTTGGAAAAATCTATGCCTTCTCCACCCTTGGTTCCATCCTTGGAACCTTTGCTACAGGTTTCTTCCTGATCTCATGGATGGGGACTCGAAAGATTCTCCTGATCATGGGCATCATCCTCATCCTTTCCTCTCTTATTTTTGGTGGATTTTTCCAGAGAAAAAAGGCATTGAGTCTCTACCTTTTCATTCTTTTTCTTATTTTTTTAGCCCTTCCTCTCACGGGATGGTATGTTTATGCCGCTCTTCAGTCTGAAGAGGCTACCTCTTTCTCTAATCCTATTCAGTCGTTAAGGGATGTTTATCGATGTGCCTTTCACCCTCCTCTCGATGAGGATACTTATTTTTATAAGGAGAGCGATTACTATACCATTAAATTGAAACGGAGTATTCGAGGGGATAATGGAAACCGTCTGGAATCCATGATCCTCGATCACCTGGTTCATTCTTATACCGATTTAAAGGATCCCCTCTATCTTGAATACGAATATATCCGAATCTATGAGGAATGGGTGCGATGGAAGGCAAGGAAGAAGGACTCCTTTAAGGCCCTCTTTCTTGGAGGGGGAGGATATACGTTTCCTCGATTTATTGAAGCGAAATATCCCAAAGCAGAGATTCAGGTTGTGGAGATCGACCCTGAAATCACCCGGGTCGTTCATCAATATCTCGGAGTCTCGAAGGATACCCGAATCCAATCCTTTAATGAGGATGGTCGATGGTTCGTGATGAATTGCAAGGAGAAAGGGAGTTTCGATTTCATCTTTGGGGATGCCTTCAATGACCTCTCCATTCCATATCATCTCACCACCAAAGAGTTTGCCATCCAATTGAAGGCCCTTCTAAAACCTGACGGAATCCTTCTTGCCAACGTCATCGACAGTTTTAAGAAAGGGAGATTCATGCCTTCCTATATCCGAACCCTTGAAGAGGTCTTTGGAAAAGGGAATGTCCATCTGGTGACCCTCAGTTCAGACTACGACCATATCGGAATCAGTACCCATGTCGTGGTCGCCAGTCCTCGACCCCTGGAGATCGATGATTTTACGAAATTCATCCATAAGGAAAAGGGAAAAGAAGTGACCTCCCATGTGATGCCCCAGGATCGTCTCCAACAATATCTCAAGGAAAGGGACTGGATGGTCTTGACAGATGACCATGTACCCACCGATAATTTAATTGCTCCTATTTTTGAAGAACGTTTTGGATATCGTCAACCATAAGGAAGGAAAAGGTGGAGGAGAAAAAAGATTTTGTAATGGTCACGGTTTCTGGTCCCGATAGGCCAGGCATCACTGCAGCCTTCGGTAAGATTTTGGTTGAAAATGGCGTGGAGATCGTAGATATCGAGCAGGCCTCCCTTCAGGACTTCCTCGGTCTCTCTTTTTTGCTCGATATGAGTGGAGCCACGAAATCCAAAGATAGTGTTCTGAAGGATCTCCTCTTTGAGGCCAGTCGTCTTCAGCTCCATCTCAACTTTCGACTCTTTACCGAGAAGGAAGTCAAAGCAAGAAACAATCGCAATCTCTTCGTTCTTACTTATTTTGGGGATACCCGAGCCCTTGCTGAGATTTCAAGCATCCTTGCAGAAGAGAATGCCAATATCGAGATGATTACCAATCTGACCCGACACTGCGCGAGCTGCGTGGAGCTAACCATCGATGTGAATGGGGTGAAGAACCTCAGTGAGCTAAAGTCCAGGGTCCTTGCTAAAAGCCACGAGTTAAATATCGACCTTGCCCTACAGAAGATGGAGGCCTATCGGAAAAATAAGAGGCTGGTCTTTTTCGATATGGATAGCACCTTGGTCGAGATGGAGATCATCGATGAGATGGCCAAGAGGGCAGGTGTATTTAAAGAGGTTTCGAGGATCACGGAGAAGGCCCGCCGAGGGGACATCGATTTTGAAGAGGCTCTGACCCAGCGGGTCGCCCTGCTGAAAGGATTGAGAATTCAAGAGCTTGAGGAGATTCGAAAGGAGATGAGGCTTTCCGAAGGAGCTGAAGAGCTGGTGAGGACTCTTAAACGATTGGGTTATAAATTAGGAGTGGTCAGTGGAGGTTTTCATTACTTTGCGGATGATTTAAAAGACAAATTGAGCCTCGACTTTGCCTACGCCAATCGATTAGAAGTCAAGGGAGGAAAACTGACAGGAAGGGTGGTAGGAGAAATCGTCGATAGCACGTTTAAAGCCAAGATTATCCATATGGTCGCAAGTCGTGAAGGGGTCCTCTTAGATCAGACGGTCGCCATAGGGGATGGGGCCAATGACATATTGATGTTAGGCCAGGCAGGATTAGGAATCGCCTATAATGCAAAAGGAAGGCTCGATCGGGTGGCCAATATGAGTTTGGGTCGAGCCAGACTTAAAAATCTCCTTTATCTTTTAGGAGTCACTGAGGAAGAGATGGAAGGCTGGAGTGCTTGCGAGGCCTCGTCAGAAAGATCAAAATAAAGAAAGGATTCAAAAATGGCAAGAGAGAGAAAGCGAGCGAGGAAGAAGAGCGAAGAGAAGCCAAGATGTGGACTTTGTGGAAAGAGTCGAAAATTGACTAAAACCGAATGTTGCGGTCAGTGGATCTGTGACGACGAAGATAAATACGTCCTTTTCTCCTATGAGAGGAATAGTTGTTACAGAAACCATCGAAGGTATACCCTTTGTGGTTATCATCACGCTGAGCAACATCCAGGACACTGGAAGGACTGTCCCATTTGCCGAAATGATTTTGAAACAGAACTCTATGTCTATTATGGAACGAATGAATACAACTTTGAAAAATTGGAAAATCCCCCTTCTTATTTACCGACTCGCTGCTCAAAATGTGGAGAGATTATCTCCCTTGGATACGACAGTTACACAAGGGCTGGGGATGAGTACTGGTGCGGGGTCTGTTCTCAAAAGGAGATGGAAGCCCTTTATCTCCGAACCAAACATTAAAAGGGTTATCTCTCCGAAATCTTTTTTTCCCCTTCCAGTGGAAGATCCCTGAAGTAAGGTCTTTCTTTTTGATTGAATTCGAGCAGGGTTTTAAATTTCTCTAAAGCAGCCCCTGAGTCTATAGATTGTTCAGCTATCTTAATCCCTTCCTGAAGACTTCGTGCCTTCCCCGATACGAAGAAGGCGCCCGCTGCGTTCAAAACCGTAATTTCTCTCTTTGCTCCTCTTCGTCCTTTAAGAATACTCAGAATGATCTCTGCGTTGTCCTGCTTTGTTCCTCCCCTTATCTCTTCAACACTTCTCCTCTTCATTCCAACCTCCTCAGGCTCTATGAAATAACTTTTAACCTCATTCCTTAGGATTTCTGTAACCTTTGTTTTTCCGGTAATACTCATCTCGTCCAATGTATCTTCCCCATAAATGACCAGTCCCCTCTGAATCCCAAGATTTCTTAAGACCCAGGCCATCTTTTCAGTGATTCCAGGTTCATAAACACCCAGAACCTGAAACTCGGCGCATGAAGGATTGAGGATAGGATCGAGGAGATTAAACAGGGTTCTTATCCCGATCCTCTGCCGAATAGAGAGAATGGGTTCCCAATCGTTCTGGATTAAACGTTCGTCGATAAAACCTATTCCTATCTCTTTCAAGGACCGCTCCAGTTGAGTTCGGGTGAGATCCAAGTTGATTCCTAAGGCTTCAAGCACATCTACACACCCACAGAACGGAGAGAAAGATCTTCTTACGGTTTTTGCTACTTTGAGTCCTCCCCCTGCAACGACAAAGGCGGTTGCCGTCGAGATGTTAAATATATAGGTTCCGCTTCCCATGGGCTGGGTCGTTCGCAGGATCGTCTCCCTTTCGATGGTGATTTCCTCCCGATCAAGACAGATGACTCCTTCACCTCCCTCCAATTTAGAGATCCTCTTCCTGAACATATGGGCTGCCGCTGTGATCTCCTCCACGGTTTCCCCTTTCATCCTCAGCCCCGTCAAAAAGGAGGCAATTTGGGCAGGAGAGGCCCTTTTGGATAAAATCTCTTCTATTACCTCTTCCATTTCCTTACCAGATAAATCTTTCCTCAAAACAATCTTTCCAATCGCCTCTTTAATCATTTTTCTCTCCTCCTTGATATGAATTGGACTGGTTCTTTGGGAAGCTGAAAATAAAAAAGGCTATGGTCAATTCCCATAGCCTTTTATTCTCTTTCAGGAAAATTGGGTTATATAAAAAAGGCCATGGGCACCCTCGAGGCTGCCCATGGCCCTTGATTTAAAATTTCAACACCAGGGTGGCACTGGGCAGACCTCTTCGTTTTTCTGCCAGCACCACCAACGATTTACTTTTAAACCAGAATTTTCCCTCATTTTTAATGAAAATTTAACAAATTTTTAATTCTCTGTCAATCAAATTGTCATTCCTCCAGTAATCCCTCACTCAAAAAAACTCTTGACAACTTACCTCTATAAATTATAAGTTAAAAAAAACCTTAATCTTTGAGATGGGACTTAAGATGAAGACGAATCGTTATCAAATTATTTTTTTGGTGGGGATGGGGTTATTTTTTATCACCTCGACTCTGTGGGCTGGGGAGGTGGTGACACCCAATATTAAACTCTGGGCAAAAAAAGTCTTGGAGGAGGAAAAGGCCTTGCGACCCATCGAGGCTCAAAATACGGTTGCCGTTCTGTATTTCGGGAATAGGACTGGAAATTCAGAATTCGACCCTCTTCAAAAAGGCTTAGCTCTAATGCTTATCACTGATCTTTATTCGGTCAAAGGGCTCCAAGTAGTAGAGAGAATCAAGCTTCAGGCCTTAGTGGAGGAAATGGGTTTTGGAACCTCAGGTCTTGTAGAACCAGGAAGCGCTCCAAGAGTTGGAAGACTCCTTGGTGCCCGGTGGCTCATAGGAGGAGAAATCCATAAGGGATCGATTAAGATTCAATCCAGTATTCTTGATGTAGGAGAAAAAAGGGTTATCGGTCAGCCTGAAGCAAAGGGTGAGATTGCCGATTTTTTCAGAATGGAGAAGGAATTGCTTTTTGAAATCATCAAATTTTTAAAGATCGACCTGAGTCCTCAAGAAAGAAAAGAAATAGAAAAGTATTGCTCCACCAATATTCGAGCTCTTCAACTCCTCTTTCGTGGGATAGAGGCCAGTGACCGTGGGAATTATGAGAAAGCGGCTCAATTCTATGAACAGGCAATCAAGGAGGATCCAAAGATCTGTGTAGCTCGTGGAGCCCTTCAGGAGCTAATCAATCTCAAGCTCATTGGAACTAAAAAACGAAGCCGTGAACTTTTGAAATCCTTAAAAGAACAAAGCTCGTTAACTGATCAATTGACCCCAGAAGATCCAATTAAGAGGACGACGACTCCGAGTCGCCAACCCTCAAGAGTTCAAGAACCTGGATATCCATAATAAAATACTCATCAAGGGAAGGTATTATATTATGAAAAAATGGGTTACCGGTTTAATCGTGTTTACAATGGTTTTTTGGGGAGGAAGTGCCCTGAGCATCGATTTTAATGTTAGCTCAGGG
>Ga0123519_10007836_pt1 | contig 16437 bp, 17 predicted proteins | sample YelNatPaOPRAMG02_FD_87396 | JGI IMG/M metagenome (GOLD analysis project Ga0123519, IMG submission 87396) | Hot spring microbial communities from Yellowstone National Park - Yellowstone National Park OP-RAMG-02 (version 2) | ecosystem: Environmental > Aquatic > Thermal springs > Hot (42-90C) ...
CCCACCCTCCCACCCATTCTTATTGCGGAGAAGCTTCGCTTCTCTGCACTCTTAAGAGCTTTCAGTAAAAAGTATTCTAGATACCACAAAATGTAAGTAATTTAGTAGTTTCAAGAATTGAGTGTTTTAAACACTAGGTGTTAAAAACACTGAGTGTTTAAAAATTACAAGCCACAAGAAAATAGTTCTTTCCTATTAAGACTCAAGAGCGAAGAGAGGCAAAGCCTCTTGGAGGCGGAGCCTCTTGGAGGCAAAGCCTCTCTTCAACTAACTAGGGTGGGTGGGCGGGACTACTAAAAAATAATTTGTGCTATTTAGCACAAGTGCTATGAAGCACAAGGTGTCCAAGACACAAGATTTTTTCAACAGAATTCACAAAATTAGAAACATTTCAGTTTCTATCTTTAGAATTGATTAAATCATGTATGCATATATAAGGTTGTTTGTAGACAACAGTATAAAAATAGGTGAATTATCAGAAGGTACTGAGATATACCCGGGTGATTATCTACTTGTTGAAACCAAGTATGGCACTGACATAGCAAGATCCTTAAGTAAGGAACTTGACCTACCTCAGCAAAATGTTAAAAATTTGATAAAGATCATTTCAAAAGCAGAGGAAAAAGACATAGCGATTTACAGGGAGAACGAAGAAAAATCAAAGCAATATTACAATAAAGTAAAGGATGTTTTGAAAAAACATCTACCAAAAATAAATTTTATAAGGATTTATTTTTTACTTGACAAAAGCAAAGTTTTGGTATACTATACAAGTGACGAAAGGGTTGATTTTAGGGAGGCAGTAAAGGAGCTTGCATCAATATTCAGAATAAGAATAGAAATGCGACAAATAGACAATAGAGAATCATTTAGAATGATGGGAGGGATAGGAATATGTGGTATGAAATGCTGCTGTAGTAATTTTGATGTGAAAAATGAGCATATATCAGTGAATTTGGTAAAGGAACAATCTTTGTCCGAGACTAACGCAAAATTAATAGGCCCATGCGGTAAGCTATTATGCTGTTTGAGCTATGAACAAGAAAATTACAAAGATGGTAAGTGTATAATTTACAAAAATAACACCAATGATTCTATCAAAGAGAGTTTACATGGATAACAGAATAATAACGGTACCTAACATACTTTCAATAGTACGAATATATTCATCAATCCCCATAGCTTTCTTTTTTTGGTTAAAGAATTACAATGCAACACTTCTAATCCTCATATTTGCGTACGCTACAGATGCTCTTGATGGTTTTATAGCAAGGCAGTTTAATCAAACATCAGAATGGGGTAAGATATTAGACCCCATCGGTGATAAAGTACTCTCAACATCAATTTCAATCCTGTTACTCCAAAGAAGTGTACTTGACCTATACTTTGTTGTAGTAGTCATATTAAGAGATATACTTATATCAATTCTTTCAATGAGAACGATCAAAAATCAAAAGTTAGTGTTTCAGGCAGTATTCGTTGGGAAGTTGTTGACTTTTTTGTTGGCAATTTTGTACTCATTATCCATAATAAATCTTATGAATCTAATCACATTGAATACTATCAAAGTATTACAAACGATATGTTTAATTTTTGTTTTTATCTCTGGTATGTATTACCTGATAATGTATTTGAAAAATGACAAGAAATAATATATTTAACATATCAACATCGCCATTACTTAACAACTTGGATTATTGGATAACAACAAACTCAAAAAGTATTTTTTGCAATTATTTACCTGTTAAAAATCTTTTATCAGTTAATATCGGTAATGAGAACATTATTTACATCAATTTGAACACAAATGAAGTAGAATTGGATATAAATCATCACGAAAGGTTTGCATTTTTTTTGTCATCAAAAGGAAAGATATACTTAGACAAAAAGTTTCTAAAAACAATATTCTCGGATTTTGACACATTGGGAATCATGCTGAATTACACCAAACTAAACATTGGGGAACTAAAAAAGGTTATATCCAGTAGTTACAACAAATTTCTAATGCTTCATTCAATAGAAGATAAAACGAATGCTGAAATAGTATTGATTCATAGAAACAAATTTTATTTATTACACGAAGTTTGCTTCTTAAGGTCAAACATGCACGAAGTGGACAATTATATATCCTACATCATTAACAAGCTCAATGATTTCTCGGAGGAAGATATATGGAAAATAAAAACAATACTTTACGAAGTATTTGATAACGCGATAGAACATGGTAACAACTTTGATAAAAACAAATTGATAAAGTCAGAAATATTAATAAACAACAATGGATTTTACCTAGAAGTATCAGATCAAGGGCAAGGGTTCGGAATTGACATAATAAATAGAAGACCAGATACAGAAAACAAGACAGGAAGAGGATTATTAATGATAAGGAAACTATCAGATATACTCGCTATAAAAAACAGGGGCACAACGATAGGAGTATTCATTCCTCGTTCAAATGCTTATCAAATAAATCATATAGCCTAAAACTAAATTGTCAATACCTCAAATCATTTCATATACTTTTCATAGTTATGAGAGTATTGGGGATTGATCCGGGGTACTCATTAGTTGGATTTAGCATAATTGAAAACAAGAGTAATTCTTACGAATTAATGAAAGTAGGTATCATTGATACCTCAAAAGAAAACGACTTTGGGAAAAAGTTATTAATCATATCTCAGAGGGTCAAAGAAATAATAGAAGAGTTCAAGCCTGATTTTTTGTGTATAGAGGAACTTTTTTTTAATAAAAATGTAAAAACTGCCATAAAAGTTGCTCAAGCCATAGGTGTAATAAAATTGGAAGCAATAAAAAACAATATCAAGATAACAGAGATAACACCCCTTGAAGTTAAGAAGTACATAACAGGTACAAGCGGTAGGCATCCAAAAACACAAATTCAAAATCTTATAAAAATAATTCTAAACCAAAGTACCATTATAAAGCCTGATGATGCAGCTGATAGTGTAGCAATAGCGATAGCTGGATTAGGTAAAATATCCAAAGAAATTAAAGTTGAACTTCCTTAAGGACATCAACAATGTAGTTATGTACAAGTCCATTAGAAGCAACTATACTCTTCGAGTATATTGTAAATTGATTTCCATAGTAGTCAGTAATCTTACCTCCAGATTCTTCAACAATTACCTTACCTGCAGCAGTATCCCATGGTTTTAGGTTTTCCTCATAAAACGCTTCAAAACTTCCCCTAGCAACATAACACATATCTACCGAAGCGGCTCCCAACCTTCTAAATCCTTGATAATCTTTTATAAAAACTCTCAAAGGTTTCATTAATTCATCAATTCTCCCTTCTCTTCTATAAGGAAAACCAGTAACTATCAATGAATCGCTAGGAGTAGATATGTTTGAGACTTTTATTTTTTTATTGTTCATAAAACTACCAGCACCCTTTATAGCAGTGAATAACTCGTCAATGATTGGGTTGTATACCACACCTGCCACAATATCGCCATCTATTTCTAACCCTATGGATACAGCAATGTACGGTATAGAATGTATGAAGTTAACAGTACCATCAAGGGGATCTATGATCCATTTAATCTCACCATTTTTATCTCCTATCTCGCCACTTTCCTCAGTAATAAAACTACTATTTGGGAATTTGGATGATAATAAATCAATTATTATCTTTTCGGATTTCTTGTCGTATTCAGTCACAGGGTCAGCAAAACCTTTCAAAGTATAATACAAATTCTTTTCAAGATTTTTATAAAAACCTTCCTTTATCAATTCACCTGCCTTAAAAGAAACATCAACCGCAACTTTTAGAAATTCCTCATACCTTGGCATAATTAGAACCCCACTCTGAAGTCTTTTTTGTCCTTTTTCATGTATTGAAAGTACACAAAGGCTTCCGGAGACGATAGCATCATACTTTTTTGGTCTAATGGTATCTCATAAGATTCAAGGTACTCCATAAGGCACTTGTAGTACTCATTAACCAACTTCATTTTTTCCTCATCTCCTCCTTTATCAGGGTGAAGTTCCTTTGAAATTGCCCTGTATCTCTTTTTTAATTTCTTTATAGAAACACTATCGCTAAAGCCGAAAAATTTTATTGCCTCAACAAGTTTTTCATAATTCACAATTGGAATGATAAATAAACCTAACAGAACTTCGCAAGAAGCATGAATCCACCCAAATTATAAAAGAAAGACATCCCTTCACTCTCGTACAGCACCTACCTCTTGAAGCTGAGTATCAGGAAGTAAAATGTTCATTTTTATATACTCATAAGGAATTAATTCTCCCCAATAAGAAAAAATTTTCCCAACAAATTTAGCAGTATGAAGTTTGGAGACTTAAATTTGTTTTTCAACTAAAAACTTTCTATAATAATTATAGAAAGGAGGAGTTTATGAAAAAGTTGACTATCTCATTTTTAGTGATATCGCTATTCTCCTTGATAGTTCTAACAATATCTCTAACCTCATGTTTACAATTAATTACAGATAAAATATCCGTTCAGGTATCTAGGGGGACAGGAAATAACTATTACGAAATATCAATTATAACAAATATGTCATTTACACCTGACAACACTAACAATGCTTCTTCATTTAATATAAATGATACAAACAACATTGTCTTGGAAGTGACTTCAGGCAACTTGGGCAGCGGGTATGTTAGCTGGGTATCTTCAAAAGACTACACATACGGATTGTATTTTGTTGTTGTGAAAATAGATAAGACAGGAGATAACAAGATAAATGCGGGCGATGAATATTCATTCAAATATATTATACTCACCCCGAGTAGTAATACTATTAACTTCTCTGACAACGATACATGGTATTCGCTTAATTAAATACAAATTGTTTTAACAAAACATCGTTTTAACAAAACCTCGTTTTCATAAAACACCGTTTTTATAAAACATAAAAGTAGTTATGTGGAATTTATTCGTTTCTCAGTATTTCAGCGGGTTTCATTTTTGAAGCTCGGAGTGCGGGTATTATAGCTGCACCAGTGGAAACAAAAGTAGCAAAAATAGAAATGAAAAAGACATCTACAAACTCTAGTTTTGTAGGGAACGATTTTATGTAATAAACATTGCTTTTGAAAAATTCAAACTTTTCAGGATACATAGCATTGTGATTGAAAAATTTAGCGATTGGGTAGCTAAAGTTATAAAGAAGGAAATTAATGAAGTCCTCAAGACCGAATGTTATAGATTCCAAATTGATCGTTATAAGAATCCCAATCAAACTACCAATAACGCTACCAATCAATCCCAAGATAACACCATCAATAACGAATATTTGTAATATATCCCTGGGTCTTGAGCCTATTGCTTTAAGTATAGCAATTTCAGATTTCTTATCAAGAGTCATTGACATCATTGTGCCTATTATACCAAAAGATACAACAACAAAAAACAAGAAAAGTATGAGCATCATCACTGTTTTTTGATTGTACATAGCCTCAAACAAATTTCTTTTCATATCCTGCCATGTGTAAACGATGAATGTACCACCATATCTATTGAAAATGATATTAGCATACCGATTAACCTTATCAACATTATCAACCATTACATTTATTCCGTAGGCAATGTTACCAACATTAAACAACTTTTGAGCATCTTCTAAAAGCATAACGGATAATATAGAATCATAATCTCCGTAACCAGTAGAAAATATTCCTTTAACTTTAAATTTAGTTACAACAGGTAAATAACCTTCTTTTGGGGGTTTAACTATTACCTCAATATCCTTACCAACGCTGGCACCTACATTATAGGCAAGGGTCTCAGCAAGAAGAATTTCTCCTCTTTTTATATCGTATGAGCCATAAAGCAACTTAAAGTTATCTTTATACCTCTTTATAGAATTTGTGGTAATTCCTGTTATCAATGTCCCCTGAATCAAATCACCATACTGGCGGAGTAACCCCTGCCCCTGATAATAAGGCTCAGCCTCTACAACCCATGGAAATTTTCTTACATCCTGAGTAACGAGATTGTAATCACTTATCCCTAACCCCCTACCAATGATAACTATATGAGCATCCTTACCTATCATTTTGTTTTTTAGATCCTCTCTAAAACCATTAGTTATTGAAAGTACAACAATTGAAGTTGCGACACCAACAATTATAGAAAGCAATGATATGAAAGATATCTTTGTTATAGTATCTTTAGATGAAAAACTTATATACCTTAAACCTACAAATAAGTTAGAAAGTTTTATCATTACCTAACTCTTTCAACATATCTATTCTCTCTAGTATCAACCTTAATAATATCACCTATTTGCACGAAGAGAGGTACTTGGACTACAAGGCCGGTCTCAAGTTTGGCAGGTTTAGAACCACCACTTACTGTATCGCCTCTAAGGCCCGGATCAGTTTCAACGACTTGAAACTCAACAAAATCCGGAGGAAGAATCGTTATTATCTTACCATTGTGAGTATAAGCCAATACAGTTACACCTTCCTTGAGGTACAAAACATCATCACCAAGAGATTCTTTGGGGATATCGTACTGCTCATAAGTTTCATTATCCATAATGTTCACTGTAGATTCATCAATGTAGATAACATTCATGGATCTTATCTCAACATCAACTTTTTCAATGACAGCATCAGAATTGAATGTTTTTTCAATAACATTACCAGTTTCAAGATTTCTAACCCTAAGTCTTGAGCTTGCTCCACCTCTCCCAAGTTTTATATGTTGGTTATCAATGATCATGTAATACTTACCATCAATTTGTACTACATTACCTCTCCTCAAAGTTGCTGCTTCAGCACCTGGCATACTTAACTCCTCCTTAATGGCATAGCGATATATAGAAAATTTTCATCTTCAGAAGACCAAAATTTATTTGCTCCTTCGACATCATTAAAACCCCAATTAAAGACTTCACCATCAACGACATCCAAGTAATCTCCTATAAATTCATAATTAAAGTGTATACTATTTGGGGTACCCGAAAATTTGCAAGGTATTATCTCACTACCACTACCTAAAAGGCTATTAACAACATTGAGTTTTAGATTAACTTCATCAAATTCAAAAGAAACTCTATTCGTTTCCTTGTCAACGATAAGCGAAATTCTCCTCAATGCATCTTTCAACGATTTAGTACTGATACTTGCCATATTTAATATATCTTTTGGTATTATCTTCTCATAATCTGGGAAATTACCTGCTATAACGGAAGAAGTAACTTTTATACCATCCATATTAAACATAACATTTTTTATATTACCATCCTCATCCTTGAGGATGCCTATGCTTACTGGACCTTCCTTTAAAGCATCTTCCACGATAGAAGCTGCACCATTTGGCACAACAAACCTTTCACTGACACCATTCCCAGAATAACCAATCTTAAAAATACCCATCCTCTTAGTATCAGTAGCAACAAGTTTAAGACTTCCATCGGCATTCCAATCAAAAAGGATACCGGAAAATACAGGATTTATTGAGTCATCATTGGAACAAAACTTTGAAATTTTTCTTAAACCTTTTTTTAAATCAACTTGAGGCAAAACACAAAATGGTGAAACTGTAACACCCTCTATAATCTGTTTAGGGTACTCATCAACGCTTAAGGTCTGCAAAGAAAATTTTATATTACCATCACTCGTATAAACATCAAGAAGCCCATCATTAAACTCTATGATAACATCTGACTTTGGTAAGGCACCAACTATCTGTAAAAATTTATCACCAAGTACTAAAACTTCACCACTCTTTTCAACATTAGTTTCAACTTTTACACTGACACTATACTCCGGGTTAGCACCTACAATTGTTGTGGCACCATCATCTTTGGCACTCAAATAAATATGATTCAATATTTGCAGTGTTTTATTAGCCTGCGAGGCTTTAACAGGAGATTTTAAGACACTATTAAGCACATCGCTAGGAATGGTGATTTTCATAACTTCCCCCAAATTTCTCTAGATATTTTAACCGAAATATCAGAATTGTTTCAAAGTGTGTTATTGCTAGTTTGATATGAACTTCATCACTTCGCTAAATGATGGCTTTATTGTAAATGTTGGGGGGAGGTTAGATATTGCTGTGTTGGGGTCCTTGAGTCCATTCCCAGTTGCTATCGCTACAATTAAAGAACCTTTTGGAATGTCTCCGGTTTTTACAAGTTTGATCAATCCAGCAATTGATGCTGCCGATGCAGGCTCAACAAATACCCCCTCTGATGATGCTAGTTTTTTATACGCCTCAATTATTTCTTCGTCAGATACATCTATTATTTTTCCACCCGATTCGTCCCTTGCCCTTACTGCCTCTTGCCACCTTGCTGGATTACCTATTCTTATTGCTGTTGCTATCGTTTCAGGTTTCTCAAAAACCCTATTGTGTACTATTGGTGCCGCACCAGATGCTTGAATCCCAAATATCTTCGGTAAAGCATCAATTTCGCCTGCTTTTTTATACTCCTTATACCCCATCCAATAAGATGTTATGTTCCCTGCATTCCCAACAGGCATAACTTGGATATCTGGCGCTCTTCCTAAATAATCACATATCTCAAATGCTGCTGTCTTTTGTCCTTCTAATCTGTGCGGATTAATAGAATTTACTATCTCTATACTCTCTTCTTTCTCTGCCTCCCTCACAACCCTCAAAGCATCATCAAAATTACCCTCAACCTCTAAAACCTTTGCTCCATATATCATTGCCTGCGCAAGTTTCCCAAGCGCTACATACCCCTTTGGTATTAACACTATTGACTTTATACCTGCTCTTGCAGAGTAAGCTGCCGCAGATGCCGATGTATTACCAGTTGAAGCACAAATAGTCGCTTTTACTCCTCTTTCTAGCGCTTTTGAAATCGCCACTGTCATACCACGATCCTTAAATGAACCTGTAGGATTCAACCCCTCAAACTTTATAAATAAGTCTATTCCCAATTCTTTACCGAGATTTGTAGCCCTTATAAGAGGAGTATTACCTTCATTCAAAGTAACTATCGGCGTCCTATCCGTTATTATAGGCAAAAAGTCTCTATACCTCTTTATAACACCTTCCCAATTCATATATCCCTCTCAAAAGAGATATTTTAATGGATAAAAGAGGTATTTAAAAAATTGATAAAGTTTAGTCCTATTAATCAAGTAGGGATTTTTCAATAGCCGTAAATTTCTACACTCATCATTTAAATTATCCATAAGGAGGAGATGTATGAAGGCTATAAAGTTATTGAGTTACATACTCTTGATTATCCTATCTGTGAATCTGAGTTTTGCGTGCTTTGACACCTATCTATTTTTGAATGGTAGGAGCATGGTCTATCCGACCTCAAAGTTAGTTACAGAACTTACTGGTGAATATTCATTTGTCAAGCTTTCTGATCCTACAGCTGATACATTTTTTGCTGTCATAAATGCCTATTATGGAGTTAGTGATAAATTTTCAGTACAACTAGGGATTTCTTCACCGGAAGTAACAAGGGACCAAACTTTTAGTTTCCAAGAAATAGGTGGTAGAGCAGTATTTAATGTACTTTCTGGAAATGTTGGTGAGAATACCTACTACCTTGATACCATACTTGAGTGTAGGGGCAATGTTGTCTTGAAAGAAATATCCGGTGAAATTTCCGTTCCTAATATATGGTACTTTGGCAATTTCATTGGGGTGATACATCCTGTTCTTAGCCTTTCGCTTTATGAATCTTTCGATTATCAATTTGGTGGACATATGGGACTATTCTATAAGATTGGTGGTTCCTCAATAGTTGGTTTTGGCACCGAATATATGAGCGCTCAGAGTAGTTCTGTTCTTGGTAACAGATTGGTTGAAGGTGAGTGGGCTTGTAGTTTGTTTTTCGGAAGTAGGATAGGGGATAACATCTACTTACAGAATGAAATTGCTAAGGGATTAATGAATTCTAGGGATTTTGGTTTTGCGTTAACTGTAAAAACAATATTTTAATACAAAGGGGCTACGCCCCTTTAATTTTTTAATATCTTAATTCCTTCCTTTTATCATTTAACTTCCTAATCGTATGATGAGATTACGACGAAGGCTGTGAAGGTCTCTTGGTGGTTTTGGCTTTTAATGTAAGTTTCGGGTATACCTATTTCTCAGTAACAGAAATTTAACTTATTCCGAAGGGATTTCGGTGTTGAAAAATTCACAGGCTAGGCCTGTCACAGGTTAAACCTGTCACAGGGAGCCTATAGAGCTCCTTTTTATTTATAAGTGCTTTAAAGCACATTACTTAAGCAATTCCCACCCCACCCTATTTGTTGTAGAGAGGTGAAACCTCTCTACGCTTTCCAGAATATTCAAATAAAATGCGTTATTAACACGCAGTGCTATGAAGCACCCCACCCTATTTTATGAAGAGGGGTGAAACCCCTCTTCGCTCCATAGAATATTTGAATAAAGAAATGCTATTAAGCCCCCCATTAAGTAACGAAGTTAACCCTTTAAGTAGATATTATAGATTCTCTTCACTCATCTATCTAAAATCTTAATAAAGAATGATTACCTAATTGTGAATAGGTATTGTGAACTGAAAAGTGAAGAGAGGTAAAGCCTCTCTTCAACTAACTAGGGTGGGCGGGACTACTAAAAGGTGCTTCATAGCACCTTCTTAATTAAATGCTTTAAGCACAGGTGCTATTAGCACAAGGTGCTATTAGCACAAGATTTTTCAACAAAATTATGTTTTGATGAAATGATAAGTTGATTACCTTCAAAATAAATCGCATGAAATTTAATTTCACGAAATTTAATTTCACGAAGTCAAACTTTATAAAACCTAACTTCAAGAAAGTTATTTCTAACTCTTTATTCGGGTTTAAACACCTTATTTTTTCTCTCTGGAACAAATTCTTCAGTTGGTTTAATGCTAACTTCCTACCGTTTAAGAATTATGATATAATGATTTACAAAGAACTGCTAGTTGATTATGCTCTATCTTTCCTCATAATTTCGCTCATTGTTTGGCTTAAGGAAATCTATGTAATTTATTCTCAGTACATACAGAAGGGGGCTCAGTTTTCTACAACTTTGCTCATATTTTTGTACAGTTTACCTTACACGATGGCTATAACAATTCCCGCTGGGATGGTCATGGCAACGATATTAACATTTAACAAACTATCACTGAATTTAGAAGTTTTGGCAATAAGGGGAGCGGGGATACGAAAGACTAGAATGTTTTTGCCTGTTTTTGTTTTTTCATTGTTAGTTTCTGCTTTTGGCTATTGGTTTTTTGACACCTTACTTATAAAAGGTAACGAAATGTACATAAGGGAAAACATAAAAATGAGAGTTGAAAAACCATTTATTGATATTGTTCCTGGTCAATTTACCACCTTGGGTAATTTTAAAATTGGATTCATCAATACAAAAGGTAATTATCTTGAGGGAATAGAAATCTACCAAGATACCCCCAATTCTACAAAAATTGTCAAAGCTAGTAGGGGTGAAATTGTATCAACAGGTGATCAACCTTATTATGTAATTAAACTCTACGAGGGAAGTTATCTTGAGAAACCTAAAAATTCAAAAACCGAAATATTTTCCTCTCAATTTAAGTACTCTGAACTCAGAATAGATTATGAAGTCTCATATATCCCTAGATACAATGTGGAAGAATTTCCAAGAGTTATGTCAAGGTATAAGGTTTATAATAAGTTTATAAAGTGGATGATGAAGGATAGTTCTATAATATCAAATGAAAAGGCACTGACAGATCTTTACAATAAACTTTATGCCAACATTGGAAGCACTATTTTATCTTTTCCGGGTTATCTTATAGGGTTAATTGGGGGAGATAAGAATTTCATCGTTAATTTTAATTCAAAAGTTGATGGCACTAAGAAAATATGGGATGAAATAAAGAAAATTGGTACGACTTATGTAACGGTTAGGTACAACATTTTTCTTTTGGAGTACTACAAAAAAACATCTGTGCCATTTTCTGCCGTTTTTTACGGATTAGTCGGATTTGTCTTTGGAATGCTCATAAAGATAAGAACAGGTAAAGGTGAATCTCTTGTAATAGGTATAATTGTCATTCTAATACAAACTTACATTACTATGATAGTTGAATTACCAGTCAGGTCCGGTGAACTCAATCCATTACTTGGAGCATGGCTCGGTAACATAGTTATAGGATTACCGGGATTGTATTTACTCTTTAGAGAAAAAGTTTAAAAGGGAGTACAATGTATGAATGATACGATCTTATGGGTAATATTTGGCCTCACCTTTCTTGTGGTTTTGTTTCTTGATTTATTTGTGTTTTTTAAGAAAAAAAATGAGATAAGTATCCATAAAGCTTTGTTACTCTCATCTGTTTGGATATCTTTGGCAGTCTTATATGGCTTACTCATCCTATTTTCAAAAGGGAATAATACTTTCGTTGAGTACATAACTGCTTATCTTGTTGAGTGGTCATTAAGTGTTGACAATTTATTTGTTTTCCTCATTATATTTTCCTTTTTCAGCATACCCAAAAATTTCCAACATGAAGTGTTGTTCTGGGGAGTTGTAGGTGCAATAGTACTTAGAGGATTATTTATATTTGTTGGTGTCGTTGCCTTAAATTCCTTCGAATGGTTATTCGTGGTATTTGGTCTATTTCTCATATATACTGGCGTTATGCTCATATTTAAACAGGAAAAAGAAGAGGATATTGAGAATAAGTTCATTTATAGGATGGCAAAAAAATTCTTCAATTTTACATCCTCCTTTGAGGATGGTAAATTTTTTGTTTTTAAGCACAAGAAACTCCTGTTTACTCCATTGTTTCTATGCTTACTCGTTATAGAATTCACTGACATTGTTTTTGCTACTGATTCTATACCAGCAGTGTTGGGTGTGAGTACCAATTTGTTGGTGATATATACATCAAACATATTTGCTGTGATGGGACTAAGGTCAATGTACTTCGCTCTATCCGGGGTAATGAACCTCTTTGCTTATCTCAAGTATGGACTTTCCGTAATCCTATCATTCATAGGTATAAAGATGGTTATTAAAGAATTATTCAATATTACCATAAGCTCTTATGTTTCTCTCTCTGTCGTTTTGGGAATATTAATTGTGTCAATTCTCCTCTCAATATTCATACCTCCCAAACATGAAAACGAAGAAGGCTAAAAGTTAGATACAATTTGCTCATTTCATTACTAAAAATATAACATATAAGCATGATTTCTGTTTATTTTGATCTAACTAGTTTGTTATTTCAGATTGTTATCTTCCTTTTATATTTACCAATAAGTGTATTCTTACTTGTGAAAATAAGGCGAATGAAATCTATATCCAATGTTACACTACTTAAAGTAAAAAGGTTAACAATACTCTCATTCCTTGTTATACCGCTTTCTATCGGAACTTCTATCTTTAAAGTGAATGTTTCTCCCATTCTCTTACCATTGATGGCTTACATTATCAATAGTATCGACAAATCTGGTATTGAGAAGTTTGACATTATCATGGTAGTGCTTTCCTCTCTTATATATATCGCAGATATCGTCTGGGGTATCAATATCTTTTATGTTTTTATGGCCATTTATGTTATTATTTATGTTGTAATTTACAATTACAGCCGTGAAGAAGCAGGCGAAAACAAAAAGCTAATGCTTTTTATCTCTTCATTTATTCTAGCTTCTATATTGTTATCTGAAATTGGTCTTTTACTAAACCTAACACCTCTTGCTGAAGTTAGTAGTGTCTTTATGATGTTTTTAGTATTCTTTATACAAATTTACTCCATATTGGAGTATACTATAAGTACTGATGAAATTAACAATAAAATTACAACTTCTTTTGTTGAGAGCAGCAAGTTATTATCAAAACTCAGAGGCAATACAAAAAAATTGTTAAATGATGCTGAAATATTGTTGAATGGGGTTATTGAAGAAACTAGCAAATTTTCAAATGTTGAAATCAACGAATCTATAAAAAATATCTTGAACAGCATATCTGGCATTGATGCAAGCATACTATTCATTCAAAATTCTCTGTCCACCAATATGGAAAAGGTTGAAACAATATCAAAGGATTTACCTATAGGCATAGATAACTTCAAAAATAGCTTCTCGGTTTTTCTAAATGAAAAACAATTACTTTCTGATGTTAACTCAAATGTGATGAATCTTACAAAGATAGCCCTTGATAGTGAAAAATCAGTGATGGAAGTATCTAGAGCAGTCAAGAATTTGAGAACTTCCGTTAAAAATTTTGTTGAAAAACTCTCTCTGTTTGAGACTATATCAGAACAATCTGAGATACTTTCAATAAACATAAGTGTTGAAGCATCCAAAGTAGGGAAAGAGAGTGCTGGTTTTTCTAAACTCTCTAGGCAAGCTAAGAGATTTTCAGAGATAATTTCAGCACAAATATCAGATATAAAAGATGTTATGGATAAAGTTGATAAAAGTTCTGAGAACAGTGAATATGTTATAAAAACTTTGGTCATGTCTTTTGTTGAAATTGAATCAGGTTTAAAGAATGTTTCTAAGGATATTTCTTCATTCCTATCGATTGTCCAACAAGTTTACGCATCTTCCCAGGATTTGCTAAAGGTACTTGGGGAAATAGGTAACACTTCTCTGTATTTACCTTCGTTCATGGAAGAAATGAAAAAAAGATTCCAGGATATAGAATGGGATTACAAAAAGGTAAAAGTCCATGCCGAAGAGTTTTCAAAAACATACAATATTTTTAAGATGTCTTTGGAAAATATAAGAAACTCCATAAAGAACTTATCACAATTAATTGAGCAAAACAAAGAGATAGTGTAGTTTATGAAGAGGTTAATTTTAGTTATTTTGCTGATTTTTGTAGCTCTCTCAAACCTGTATTCTGTAGTTTATGATGATGTTGGGAAAGGATTTAAGGAAGCTAACTACAAAAGGATAGTTTCACTAGCACCTAGTATAACTGAGACACTTATGTTTTTGGGGCTCTCCAAAAAGATAGTTGGAGTGACTCGCTATTGCTCAATTCCCAATAAGAAAGCTTCAATTGTAGGTGGACTTTATGATCCAGATTTAGAGAAAATAATTTCACTCTCGCCAGATATTGTTTTTATGCTTAAGTTTGGTAGCATAGAAAATTATAACAAACTTGTGAAATTAGGTATTAATGTTTTCGTTTTAGATTATTCCTCACTTGAGGATATAGAAAAGAATATGATAAAAATATCTAAATTACTTAATCTCAGTAATACAAATAAGATTAATGAGTTTAGGTCAAATATGGAAAGCGGTGTTGAAAAACTCTCAAGGAAGATAAAAGGTAAAAGGGTTTTTGTTATGTACTCTTATCCTCTCATTTATACTGCCAGTTCAAATAGTTATGTTTCTAGTTTAATTAGATATGCAGGTGGTATCAATACTACTGATAATCTTTCACACACCTATCAAACTACAACTGTTGACATTGAGCTATTGCTAAAGTTATCTCCCGATATTGTAATAATCACAGATAATTCCTACAAAGACATAGAAAGAGAGTTAAAAAGGTTAGGTTTGAAGTCGAAGTTTATTTATGTTGATCCTAGTTTTATTACCCCTTCACCCTCTTTGTTGAAGTGCATTGATACTATATATTCATCTCTGGAATGAGATATCTCTTAAGTCATGGAACTTAATTCATCAAGAATTTTAATCAAAATCATTTTTTACCAATAAATGTAAATAAAAGAGTAAGCACAATACTGAGTAAGATGCTTATCAAAATACTAGTTACAATTGGGAAATAAAAAACGAAGTTTTCTTTTTTTATAAATATATCCCCCGGCAAACTTCTGAAACCTATCTTATCAAAAATGTACAAAATACCACCAGCCAATAATACTATTACTCCAAAAAATATCAAAAGTTTAGACAATTCATTAAACATGATTTATATAATATAAAAATTCCTTTTCATTCAACAACAAAAACAATTTCAGTGTTATTCCTAGCAAGAAAGAACTTTCCAAAAGTATCCAAGTTTTATTAGAAAATTCACAGGCTCGGCCTGTTTTTATTTCCTTCATAAGGAACTAATTTTAGCAATTTCCCACCCACCCGCCCAATTAAGTAAGGGAGGCGTAGCCTCTCCGATGCCAAGCATCCCTTAACCCAAATAAATTAAGAAAGTGCTTTAAGCACGATGTGCTATTAAGCGTACTCACCCTTAACCCTGTAAGCACTTTCTCTTCCAGAAAGGAAGTAGGTATTGCGAAATGAAGAGTTAAGAGAGGCAAAGCCTCTTGGAGGCGGAGCCTCTCTTCGCCTCCTAGAATATTTGAACAAAGAAATCTATTAAGCACCTTACCCAATTACGATTAGAATTCATCTTCTAAAGATTTAAACTTATGAAGGTGTTGAAAGGCTTCACTTCTCTGCACTCTTAAGAGCTTTCAGTAAAAAGTATTCTAGATACCACAAAATGTAAGTATTTAGTAGTTTCAAAAGTTGGGGATA
>Ga0123519_10007841_pt1 | contig 16433 bp, 18 predicted proteins | sample YelNatPaOPRAMG02_FD_87396 | JGI IMG/M metagenome (GOLD analysis project Ga0123519, IMG submission 87396) | Hot spring microbial communities from Yellowstone National Park - Yellowstone National Park OP-RAMG-02 (version 2) | ecosystem: Environmental > Aquatic > Thermal springs > Hot (42-90C) ...
GTGCTAAATAGCACTTGTGTTTAAAACACTTATGCTAATAGCACCTGTGTTTAAAACACGCTGTGACTTAAGCATAAGTGCTTTTACAGTTTTTATTCAAATTGCTCCAGGGAGTGGAGAGGGTGCGTAACCCTCTCCATAAAATTGGGTGGGCGGGGAATTGCTAAAATTAGTTCCTTATGAAGGAAATAAAAACAGGTATAACCTGACAGGTTAAACCTGTGAATTTCTCAACACAATTCTTCTTTCTTTGAAAAGATTGAACATGATTATTTAAAATAATCTCTTCAAAAAGCTAGGAGTGTTTATGAATTTCCAAAAGTACGAAATAGGTCTTGGTACATGGGTTTATAATGTCGAGTTATCAAAGGATGAGGGGGATAGATTACTTGACAAAGCAGTAAATTATGTTAGAAAAGATGTTTCTGTACCCGGCTATAGAAAAGGTAATGTCCCAAATAGTGTACTTTTTTCGCAATTTGGTGATAAGATAAATGGTGCTTTTAGGGAGTTTCTTGTTGATACTGTTTTGAGTGAACTTAAGAAAGAGCACACCAAAACCATAGAATCGTATGTGTTGTTAGACTTAAAACCCGGAGAAAATGAAGCTTATTTAGTTACAATAAAAGTTTCAGAACCTACTGAAATTTTCTTTTCACCGGATGACGAACTAAAAAATGATATAAAAAGTATAAATTTTGTAAAATACTCGGTGGATGAAGAGAATTTTTCCATAAGTGAAGAGATTGAAGAAGTCCTAAAATCACATTTAGAGCAAGATAAGAAGATAAATTTTAGCGAAGGTAATAAATATGTCGTTGGATTAGAATTCAAGTTCAAAACTGAAAAAGAAGAATTAAGTGATATTATAGATATATATGTTAATCCAAAGGATGATGACCTAAAGGAGTTATTTGATGGCAAAAACACAAATGATAAAAGTACTATCAAGTTAAACAGTAAGTTAAAAAAGATAATAAAGGACGATTACATATCCAACTTTATTGGTGTTAGTGAAGAAGCCAAGTTAGATGATAATGTTAGAATAGTTTATATAGATAGATTGCATAGCCATTCTGCTGAATTGCAAGAATCTTTGAAGGATCCAAAAAATGTAGCGAAGTATTTCAATATTGCACTTGACTTGGAAAACCACAGAAGACTTGAAAATAGGTGTATATCTTATTTCGTCAAGAAATACGGGTTTTCTTTGAACGAAGATGACTTTGTTAAAGAACTATATTCAAACTTTGACAGCACAGTGTATAGGTTAAGAAGAACACCTACGCATGTTTTTGTACCATATATTGATATCCAACTCATAAAACAACAATCATTGAACAACATTTTACAAAGGGAGTTTTATAAAGGGTTGTATAAACGCTTTTTTAATCTTAGCTTAAATGATGAAAATGGAATGAATGAGGCAGTTAAAAATGTCCTTCAGAAACTTTATGAGAGTGTAAATTTATCTACAGTCAAGGTTTCAAGCGATGAACTTTTGAAAGATAAGATTTATATATTTGCTAATATTATAAAAAACATCGCAAATTTTATGTAAGGGGGGTGAAGTATGTATTACTTAATTGAAGTTCAGGGTAAACAGTACAAAGTGAAAGAAGGTGATACAATAATAGTTGATAATCTAAACAAAAAGCCCGGCGAAAAAGTTACCATAAGCAATGTACTAGCCATGATTAGTGATAAAGAAGTGAATTTTGGTACTCCGTACTTAAGTAACAAAAAGGTCGAAGCCATCGTTGAAGATACATTCAAAGGTGAAAAAATTGTGGTATTTAAATACATGAGCAAATCCAACTGGAGAAGAAAACACGGATTCAGACCTACACTAACAAAACTGAAAATAACTTCGTTATAGAATAACTTCGTTATAGGATAACTTGGTTATAGGATAACATCGTTATAGGATAACTTCGTTATGATCGCAATCTCAGAAGTTTTCATAAAAACTAAACCAACTATAGTTTATCTAACGGTAGGCTTTCCAACCTATCACGAAAGTATTGAAATAGCTAAGTTTTTGTTATCAAATAACTATGCACAGGTAATTGAGGCAGGAATCCCTTTCTCTGACCCCATAGCAGATGGTGAAGTTATACAGTATTCAACTCAAATAGCGTTGAAGAATGGAATAACAATTAAAGATGTAGCCAATTTCGTAAGAGAAGTAAAGTCGTACAAAGACATCCCCATTTTCGCAATGGGTTATTATAATCCCATTTACTCTAATTTGGAGAAAAATCTGTCTTTATTTAAGGATAGTGGTACGGATGGATTAATAATTCCTGATATAAATGTAGAGGAAATAAAAAAAGTTTTACCTTTACTCAATAAGTATAACCTTTCAATATGTGGTTTTGTAGCTCCTAATACGAAAGAGTCTAGAATGAAGGAAATTGTTGAGAGCACAACAGGTTTCGTATACCTTGTTAGTTCGTATGGTACTACTGGAGTTCGTGAGTCGTTGGATTGGGACAATTTAAAGAATGTAGTAAATAAGGTTAAATACATAAAGAATGTACCTGTTGCCGTGGGGTTTGGCATAAAAGATGCCGAGATGATTAAGAAAGCTAAAGAAATAAGTGATGGTGCGATAATCGGAAGCGCTGTTATAAACGCGATAAGGAAAAATCCAAAAGATTATCATTCTGAAATAGAAAAAATATTCAGATAGATTAATTCAATGAATTGTTTAATTCTTGGTGCATCTGGTAAAATAGGTAAGGTGTTGTTGAAAAATCTGATTGCAATGCCTTCTGACTTGGTATTAGGTGTCCAATTTAATAGCAATTCTTCGTTTCTTGATGAACTTGGGCTAAATTCAACGCAAGAAACTTGGCCATCCGAATTTGATTTAAATAACAAAAAGATAATCGCATTTAAGGTAGATTTTAATAATACCACCGATTTACATGAGTTTTCTAACTATATTAAGAATAGGTTTAATGAAGTAGATATAATAATAAATTTACTCTCAACTTTCGTTGAGAGTAGTATAGATACTGAGGAAAGTATAATAAAAAATATTATTGATACGAATTTCTTAAATCAGTCACTTTTCTTTAAAGACATTCACAAGATTTTGTCGAAAACCTTCATAGTGGAGTTTTTGGATTATAGTATCTTTGAACCTTACTTAAATAAGTACTTTTGGTACAGCGTGTCAAGGTATGGCATGTTCGGTTTCATGAAGACATTTGAAAAATACTTGAAGAAGAATAACTACAAAACGAAATTCCTTTATGTATTTCCCAAAATTATCAAAGGAGAGAAAGACATTGAAGAACTATCAAAGATAGTAATAAATGCAATAGTGAGTAGAAGCGATGGAGAAATTATATTCTAACTTAGAACATTCAACACTTCTTTTATTCCTTCAAGTGTGCTTGTTGTCACAATGTTAAGGTTTGGTGAAATCTTCCTCATTAGCCCCTTAAGCACTTGCCCCGGTCCAACTTCTATAACTATATCCGGTGATAGTGTTTCTATCTTTTTAACAATATCTACCCAAAGAACAGGTGAATATAATTGTTTCTCTAATGTATCTTTTATCTCTTTTACATCATTTGGGTATTCACTTGCACTACAGTTTGCAAAGACTTTGAATAACGGCTTATTCAAATTGAAGTTATCCAAGAACTTCCTAAATTCTTTTGATACTTCCCTCATGAGTTTTGAATGAAATGCTCCGGAGACTGCCAAAGGAATAACTCTTTTTGCTCCCGCTTCTTTCAACTTATTTTCTGCTATATTTATGGCTTCTTTGTATCCGGATATCACCACTTGGTCATTTGAATTGTAATTAACCGGTTCAACATAATTACCTTCATTGGTTACAGTATCACATACCTCTTTTATTTTTATTGGATCAAGCCCTATGACTGCTGCCATACCACCTCTACCTTCAGGATCAGCATTTGCCATTAACTTACCTCTCTTCTCAACTATCTTTAGCCCATCAGAAAAGCTGAATACTCCCGCGGAGTATAAAGCAGCGTATTCTCCCAAACTGTGCCCAGCAGATCCCAAAATTTCAAAACCACTTGACTCCCTTTTTATTACCTCCAGGACAGCAACTGAGTGTACAAATATACATGGTTGAGTGTTTGAGGTATCCTTTAGTACTTCGTCAGGTCCTTCAAATGAAATCTTTTTTATATCCAAATCTACAATTTCGTTAGTTCGATCATAAATCTCTTTTACATAATTAAAATTCTCATATATATCCTTTCCCATACCTACAAATTGAGATCCCTGCCCTGGAAAAACAAAAAACACCCTCTTCATACTTTTCTCTCCGCTTTTATGTTATTTAGACCAACAACAATGCTACATCCCCATCATTTCATAACCAGCATCAACATATATGACCTCGCCGGTTATTCCTGAGGACATATTACTCAATAAGAACAGTGCAGTTTTACCAATTTCTTCTGGTGCTACATTTCTTTTTAGTGCTGATCTCTTCGGATATTCTTCGTACATGCCCATGAACCCACTTATTCCCCTTGCTGCCAAAGTTTTTATTGGACCTGCAGATATAGCATTACATCTTATTCCCCTACTACCTAAATCGTAAGCAATGTATCTTACACTTGATTCAAGTGCCGCTTTAGCAACACCCATAACATTGTAATTGGGAACTGCTCTAACTGAACCTAAGTAGGTCATTGTAATTATCGCTGAATTGTCATTTAAGTAATTTTCTGCCTCTTTTGTTACTTTAACTAACGAATAAGCGCTTATGTCAAGTGCTATTTTGAAAGCTTCTCTTGAAGTATCCAAGTATCTTCCTTGTAGTGCTTCCTTCGGCGCAAATGCTATGGAATGAACTATAAAGTCAATTTTACCAAATTCTTTACCAACAAATTCAAACAATTTTGTTATATCCTCATCTTTTGATACATCACAAGGGAATACTTTTGCGTTTATCTCACTTGCTAGCTCTTTTATTTTTTCTTCATCACCTAGATAGGCAAGCAAAATTTGGGCACCTTCCTTTTGCAATTCTTTGGATATAGCCCATGCTATACTCCATTTGTTTGCTACACCAAAAACTACTCCTTTCTTCCCTTCCATCAACATACTTTGATCCTCCATTGATTCTAATTATATTGCATAAATTTTTTTATATTCAATTTTAAATTGATTCAATTTAAATTGAATTTTGTAGTTTCTTCTCCTAAAATTCTTCTATGGCTACGATGGAAGGCAGAAAGTACATGCCTTGGTATACATATCTAGGCGCAATTCTAGAAATTTTTCTTGTTGTTTCTAGAATCTTAAACATTGAGTCTGTTTTGAAATGGGGAACACCAATATTTTGGACAGGGTACATACTAATCCTTGATGGAATTGTATTCTCTTTCAAGGGGAAATCTTTGCTACCGAAAGTTATCTTTTTAGCCTTGATTTCTCTTGTTCTTTGGTGGTTTTTTGAATGGTTGAACATATTCATTTCAAATTGGCACTATAGTAATTTGCCACCTTCTTTGCTTGAAAGGTACATTGGTTACCTCTGGGCTTTTGCTACAATAGTTCCTGGCATTTTGCTTACCTACAATGTTTTACTCATCATTCTTAGAGACACTAGGATAGAATGGCATTCTTTAAAATTCAAGAATAAGCATTTAACCCTGATGATATTGATAGGAATAGTATCTTTGATTTTACCAGTTGTCCCCTTTAGTTTGAATTACTTGGACAGATCTGCTGATTCAGAGTTGTTCTTTTGGTTGAGATGGTTTGGTGACATAAAATTTTCAGAATACATGGCCACCTTTGTGTTTTTAAGCTTGTTTTTCATCTTTGACCCAATAAACTACCTCATGAGTAAGCCATCAGTAATTGGTTCTTTGGATAGGGGAAACTACAAGGTTATTGTGTTATTATCTCTAGCAGGATTAATCTGTGGTGTACTTTGGGAATCAGAAAATTTCTTTTTCTCTACTTCTAAATGGCACTACACTGTACCTATTATGGGAAATGTAAAAATATTTGAAATGCCTGTACTCGGTTATTTGGGATTCATTCCATTTGCTTGGGAAGTTTTCAGTACTGTATCACTGGTCTATAAAGACGCCATAATACAAATCCAAGAATGGCTTTTATGAATGTTTGTATCCTGACAAAATCAGGTGAAGGGTATGGCTACGGACACATAAGAAGAAGTAATGTTCTTTCTGACTTTCTCAACAAACATGGAATAAAAACTAGTGTTGTAGATTTAACATCTGCCGATGTAGGTGAGGTAGATGCCGATATAATCATAACTGATGCTAGAGAATTTGAATCTCTTAAAATTAAAGAGTTACTCACTTTAGGTAAACCTATTATTTCCTTCGATGATACCCAAACTTATAAGCCTTATTTGGTCTCTATAATGTCTTTGCCATACATTAACATTCCTGATCCTCTACCAAACTATGAAGGTAGTAATTTTTTAGTTATAGATCCCTCCATTGAAAATTTCAAATCTCAAGAATTGGAACATGACCTTCTCATTACCTTTGGTGGTGAAGATCCTAACGAATTGACCAAACTCGTAGTATCAGAAATTATGAAACTTGGCCAAATTTTGCCTCTAAAAACTTGTATATTGATTGGTAAACTATTCAAGAATAAGGATTTAGTGACTAGTATGGCACAAAATTTGGGTATTTGTGTGATTGAACCTAATGATCCTAGTGATGTATTTGTAAGGATTTCAAAATCTAAAATTGTAGTTACATCTTTCGGGATCACGGTTTATGAATCGTTGATTTTAGGAAAGAAAGTTATCCTTCTAAATAACTCTGACTACCATGAATCTCTCTTTAGGAGAAGTGGCCTCGAGGGTGTCGTAAGCAGTTTGGGGGTTTATAGGGAATTTGATGTAATGAAATTTTTGAAAACAATTGATGAGTTTTTAGTGAGTAATGGAACAAGAGAGATTCGCATTAATCCTAACAACAATCTAGCAAAAATTAAGGGTATAGTGGAATTAGTTTACAGAAATTGGGATGTCATCAAGTACAGTTGTTTATTGAAACATGATGTAGTGTGTGTTTACAGAGATGGTAGTTGTAGTAAATTTTTTTGTAGGAATTGTAACAATGAATTTATATTTCCCCTTTCGGGGAAATAAAATTTCGGAGAAATGAAGATTTCGTAGAAATAAAATTTCGGAGAAATGAATAGAAAGAAGATTTTAGTTATAAAGGTATGAAGAGTATTTCCGAAAATAGGTTTATGAATTACACAAAAGTCTACAAAGAGACACAAATAGAGACAGCAAGCCCTATCAAATTAATTGTTATACTTTATGAGATAATAATAAACTCCATTGAACAATCTAAGAAATACATGGAAGACAAGAAATTTGACCTTGCCAACAAAGAATTATCTAGAGCGCAAGATGGAATAATAGAACTTATTGCTGCACTTGATCTTGAGAAAGGTGGAGATATTGCTAATAATCTTTATTCCATTTACCTTTTCTGTAGTAGAAGACTATTTGAAGGAAACATTGAAAAAAAGCCTCAAATACTAGATGAGGTTAAGAACATTTTAGTAAACTTGAAGGAAGCATGGGAGAAAATTGCAACAATGACTTCAGAAGAAAGTCCTACACAAAAGGAAGAGGGAGAAAAGACAGTGAAGAGTATTGATATACAAGGTTAGTAAGTTTTGAGCACTCTAAACCCATTTCCTATGTACACACCTCTTTTTATTGATTTTGATACAAATTTTTTTGCTTTTCTTATTGCGTTAATGGGACTTTCACCCTTTGTTAGGTAAGCAGTTATTGAAGCGGAAAAGCAACATCCTGTACCATGTACATCACCATTAAATGCCTTTTTTTCTTTTAGCATTGTGATTTGATTACCATCATATACTAAATCGATTGCATAATCCCCTTCCAAATGCCCACCTTTGACTACAACAATTTTGGTGCCCATCTTGTGTATTTCATTCGCTGCCTTCTCCATATCCCTTAAACTCTTTATCCTAATACCTGTCAGAAGCTCCGCTTCTGGTATATTGGGAGTCATAATGTAAGTGATAGGTATTAGATTCCTTATTACATTGTCTATAGCATCTTCCTTGAGAAGTGGGCTACCATGTTTTGATCGCATTACTGGGTCAACAACAATACCCTTAAGGTTTCTTGATACCTCAAATTTTAATCTATCTACAACGGTCGTTATTATTTCGTTCGATGATAACATACCTGTCTTGGTAAATAATACATTTAGGTCACTGAAGACAGATTCCAATTGCCTCTCTACAAATTCTGATGGGCAATCGTATATCCCCTGCACCCCCAAAGTATTTTGTGTTGTCAATGAGGTTATGACAGAAGCACCAAAGACACCTATAGCATTGAATGTCTTTAAATCAATTTGTACCCCTGCACCCCCACCACTATCAGAACCTGCTATAGTTAATGCAACTTTTTCTAAACTCATAATTACTCTAATTATGTAAAATTCACATCTCCTTCAGAATTTACAGTTATACTTTTTCTACGCTATCTTCAAACATCTTTATTGATAGTTTACTGAGTCTTGATATTAGTTCCTTGTTATTCTTAAATTTTTGTAAGCTCACTTTGTAGAGGGATTCAGCATCTTTTGTTAACCCCATAGCTTCATACACATCACCAAGTAATAGCGCTATTCTTACATCATCAGGGTGTTGTTTCATGAGGGATTTACATATTTCTATCGCTTGTTGAAACTCACCTTTCTTTATTTTTATTTTTACTAATCCTATGAGTGCATACTTACTGTATCCCACCTCTATGGCTTTATTGAAGGATATTTCTGCCTCATTTTCTTTACCTATCCTCAGAAGAGTATCACCAAGCCTTGTGAGTATCTTGGGGTTTTCAGGATACTTTTCTGCAAGTCTTATCCAGTATTTTATTGATTCCCTAAATTGTCCCATTCCCCTCAAAGAATCAGCTAGCCCATACAAAGCATAAAAATTTTCATAATCTACCCCTAGTGCTCTTTGATAGTATGCTACAGCCTTTGAGAATTGCTTTTTCCTCCTGTATATATTGCCTACCATCGTTAGTATGTTTAGCGTATTTGGCCTTATGTCAATCAATTTTTCCCAGTAAAGCAACGCTTTATCATAATCCCCCAACTTATAAAACATATCCCCTATGCCCATAAGTGCAAATTTATTTTTGTGGTTTACCTCTATTGCTTTCAGGTAACACTCTTCAGCTTTCTCAAGGTTCTTCAATTTTCTGTAAGCGTCTCCCATCCTTGTTATCACCAATGAATCTTCTGGATCTATTTCTGTGTACTTTTGCCAATAATCAAGTGCTTTTGACCAATCTTTGAGCCCTCTCCACGAATCTGCAAGTCCTAATAGAGATTTTTTGTGTTTCGGATCCTTTTCAATTACTTTGTTAAATACCTTAATTGCATCATCAAACATCAAACTTTTCCTGTAAGCAGTACCAAGAAGATACAATAGATCAACATCGTCAGGGAATTCTTTTATCCCATTGTTGAGCAAATCGATGGCTTCTTTGAAACTCTTCTTATCAATGAGATCAGAAGCCTTACTAATGAGATCCTCTAATTTCTTATTCTTCTCATTCATAAACTCACCTCTCTAAAAATACCACTAAGTAACATTTTCTAAGTTATTGTAATTAAATTATAAAAAAGTAAAATGTGAAAGTCAAAACTTGTTAAGTTAAAAACTTGTTAAGTTAAAACTTATTGAGTTTTTTATTAATTTGAATAAAGAATATCATTATTAAAATAATTAAAATAAAAGTAGGGGATGTGTGAGGGGGCCTAATATAGATCTTTCAAAATACGAATTAGATCCTGAGGAAGAAGATAAGAAATGGAAGGAATACAAGAAGACTAAAGATATAAAAATCAGAAATTTCTTTATAGAAAAGTACGCTCCTTTAGTAAGGTATGTTGTTTCAAATATGAACATATATGTGAGTGATCAATCTGATTATGATGATCTCGTAGGGTGGGGGATAGAAGGTTTAATAGACGCAATAGATAGATTTGACCCGGACAGGGGGGTGAAGTTCAAAACATACGCAATAATAAGGATAAGAGGCGCTATATATGATAAATTAAGAGAGATGGATTGGATTCCTCGATCAGTAAGGCAGGTAGAAAAAGAATACCAGAGAGCCATATCAGAATTACAATATGAACTAGGTGAAAAGCCAAGTGAAGAAATGATAGCGGAGAGATTAGGCTTTTCGTTAGAAGAGTTGAAAGAAAACTCTGTAAGATTGCAAAATGCCAAAAACTACATTAGCTCACTAGATAATGTAATATTTCCTGATTCTTCTTCGGATAATTCCATAACTCTAGAGGATATTCTAGAAGTACCATACGAAGATGTAAACCCAGAAGCGTTAGCGATAAAAAACGAAATAATAGATAAGATCAAGGAAGCAATAAAGGAGTTACCGGAGAGGGAACTACAAGTTATAATGCTTTATTACCATGAAGAATTAACTCTAAAGGAAATTGGTGCAATTCTCAATGTAACAGAATCAAGAGTATCACAGTTACACGCGCGGGCACTAGAATTACTCAGGGATAAGTTAAAACCATTTTTCCTAAAAAAAGGAAAATAATTACCAACAAGTATCCCAAGAACAAAAAGGGCAAAAAGGTTATTTTTCTTTTTTTTAAAGTTAGAGCAAACACAATCCCCAAGAATGAAGAAATAATGAGAGTTGAATTGAAAATAGTAACTCCAGAGCTTATTGATAAACCCAAAAAAACCTTTAAATCAGCACCACCAATAGCATTTAACAGGTTAATTTTCCTAATTCTAGAGTAGACCCAAATTATCCCTAAAATTAGGCAGAATTCAGCGAAGCCAAGTGCGTATGGCAAAGGATCATCCCTAAAGAATAATGTTAGAAAGGAAAAAAGAACATAAGGAATAGTTATATAATTCGGAATAATTCGCTTATTAAGTACATCAAAAAGAGCAAAAATCAATAAGAAAAGGCCATTACAAATGCTAAAAATCAAGTCCATTATACATTAGTAAGTGCTTCAACTACACTAACGACATCGTCAATATAAACAGGTAATTTGTAGTCAAGTTTATGAAGAATTCTATCAACACTTTCTAAATCAATGGGATAATCTATTGTGACCCTTATACTTTGGTAATCCCACCCTTCCCTGTAAACAGGTTCGAGCACTTTATATATCTCCTTATGTTTGTAGAAATAAGGTGTAACATGTTCTCTATCATACATTTCAAAAGATAATTCATTTATTTCAAAGAGTCTTGAAGTTTTTATAACTTCAACTCCAGTACCTAATGGAATACCAAGAAAGTGTGTTAAGTCTGCATTTTTGGAGATATGCAATTTTATAGCCTCATCAATGGCAATAGGACATGTAAGGGGATTATCAGCCGTTATCCTGACTATGTTGTCAAAGTTGGAATTGTACGATGATATACATTTTATAAACCTGCCCAAAACATCCTCATCATCCCCAACCTTAACATCAACATTGAGCTTAAGTCTGTCAACAATTTCTCTTATCATGCTATATGAAAAGTAATTAGTAGCAATAACGATGTTATCAATAAGTTTACTATGAGAAACCTGCCTAACAACCCTCTCAAGTAATGATGTACCATCTGAAAATTCTGAGAAAATTTTTAAAGGAAATCTAGTAGAATCAATTCTTGCTTGTATTATCCCTAAAATCATCATTCTACCTCTACTATATCTTTTATTGATACAAATGCACCCTTAGAAGTCTTTAAGAAAACTTCACCATTATCATTTAGTCTAACACCAACAACTTTATCGGACATTGATTGACCTGTCTGATTATCTATCCAATTTATCGTTTTAGATATCATGGACAAAGAACTATTTATAGAATTTTGGGAAACGAGCGATAAAATATTTTTGTTTAGGTTGTTGAGTTCCCTAATTGATGTTAGCTGTGCCATTTGGGTAATGAAATTTTTGTCATCAACAGGATTTGTTGGATCCTGGCTCTTTAATTGGGTTGTAAGTATTTTAAGAAAGTCTTGCTCCTCAAGCTCAAGCTTACTGCCTTGATGGGATTCATTAAGCATCTCATTCAATTGTCTTATCTCTTCCTTAGTTGAAACATCAATGTTCTGTTGTTTTTTCGAAACTAAATCAACACTGTAATTGTTGTTCACTATCATACAACCCCTCCATTATTAATTTCGTTAATAAGCCATTTTCTTTTAGTAAAAACAGATATCTAGAACATTAGCACTCTTATGATTGAAGGTTACCTTTTTACCCTAACATGAATTAGCAAAATTTAACTAAATGTGATTACTGACATGTTTTACAATCTCTTGAATTACTTGCTCTATACTAACATTCTCTAATTTTGCAGAGTAATTTAGTATTATCCTATGCCTAAGAGAATCAATTAATATCTCGTCAATATGCTCCTTCTGCAAAGTATTATACCCATTTAGATAAGCAAAGGACACACTAGACTTTAATAAGTGTTGAGTGACTCTAGGCCCTGCCCCCCATTCAACAAATTCATTGACTAACTTAATCGTAGAATCAGATGGCCTAGTGGATCTAACAATTCTAACTATGTACTCAACTAATTTATCGGGAACAAAAACTTTCTTTATTTCTTCTTTTATCTTAAAAAAATCTTTTTTTGATATTATGGGACTTATATTTGAGATATCAGCATCTTCTTTACATATCTTAATTTCTTCTTCAAAGGAAGGATAATCAACAATAACTTGCATCATAAATCTATCAAGTTGCGCTTCAGGTAAAGGGTAAGTACCTTCTTGCTCAAGTGGGTTTTGCGTAGCCATAACAAAAAAGGGATCATCTAGTTTATATGTTCTGCCAAAAACGGTGACTTTTCTTTCTTGCATAGCCTCAAGTAAGGCAGATTGAGTCTTCGGCGAAGCACGATTTATTTCATCCGATAGGAGCATATTTGTGAATATAGGCCCCCTTTGAAAGACCAATCTTTTTTTACCAGTGTCGGTGTCTTCTTCAACCATATCAAAACCGGTTATATCGGCGGGCATAAGGTCAGGCGTAAACTGTATCCTACTAAAATTTAGATCTAGCATGTGTGCAATAACATTTGCCATAAGCGTTTTAGCAAGCCCCGGAACACCCACAATAAGTATGTGCCCATCCGAAAACAAACATGTGACTATTCTAGATATTACCTTTTCTTGACCTACAATTACTTTGCTTTTCTCTCTGTTTACTTCATCAATTACTGACATTGAGACATGGTAAAAAATGAATTCATCTCCTTTCAAATTAGGATGCCACATATCTAGTCTAAAAACAGATGTTTTAGTTAATTCTATCAAAACTTCGCTCTTTAAGGATTCTATTCTCCTAATAGGTAAATGCTACGAAGTAGAGTAATTCAATTACTAGAGTAATTAATTTCGTTGAAAAATTCACAGGGAGCCTAAGGCTCCTTTTTATTTTTTTATAAGTGAGAAGGTGCTATTAAGCACCCTACCCACCCACCCTATTTAATGAAGAGAGGTGAAAACTCTCTTCACTCTCAGGAATATATTAATAAATATATTAATAAGAAGTGCTTTAATCTCTTAATTAAGAAAATGCTATTAAGCACCCGCCCATTTGTTGTAGAGAGACACCGTCTCGGAGAGGCTTTACCTCTCTTCAACCAACTAGGGTGGGACTACTAAAAGCAATATGCTTCGTAACACCTTCTTAAGTGCTTAATAACACTTATGCTAAATAATACCGTGTACTTAGAGCACTTTCTTATTATCCTAGAGAGTATAGAGAGACTTCGTCTCTCTACAATTAATTAGGGTGGGTGGGTGGGACTACTAAAAGTAATTCGTGCTCAAAACACAAGTGCTATGAAGCACAAAGTGCTATAAGCACAAGATTTTTTCAACACAATCAGAGTAATTTGATTATTAAAGTAAAGTTTAATAAAATTAAAATATGAGCGAAGTTATTGATAGATCTTTAGAAGAAGTAGTCAACGAGATATTGAGGTCGAAAAAGGAGAAAAACGCTATAATACTTGCCCACAATTACCAAAGGGGAGAAGTACAGGATATCGCAGACTTCGTTGGTGATTCTTTGGCACTGTCCATTAGAGCTAAGGAAACAAATGCGAATGTAATTGTATTCTGCGGTGTTCACTTCATGGCCGAAACTGCCAGTATACTGAATCCTGATAAGAAGGTTCTTTTGCCTGACTTGGAGGCTGGCTGTTCTTTATCTGATTCGATCACCGTAGAAGAGTTAAGGGAATGGAAATCTAAACACCCAAATGCCGTTGTTGTTTCTTATGTTAATACCACCGCTGAGGTTAAATCTGAGTCAGATTATTGCTGTACATCTTCAAATGCTTTGAAGGTTGTTCAATCAATACCTGAAGATAAAGAAATACTTTTCTTACCTGATATGTTTTTAGGTAGTTATGTTGCTAATGTTACAGGTAGAAAAATACATATATGGCCCGGTGAATGCCATGTTCATGCAAATGTAAGACCTTCAGATATAGAAAAAATTAGAAATGAACACCCATCAGCAGATTTTTTAATACACCCAGAATGTGGATGTACAACAAGTTGCTTATACTACGCAAAAAACAAAGACATAAACACAAACAAAACATACTTTTTATCTACAGAAGGTATGGTAAATTTTGTTAAAAATTCTACCGACAACGAGTTCGTTGTCGCTACAGAAATTGGTGTTATTCACAGAATGAAAAAATTCAAGCCAGATGCCTCATATTACCCAGTAAGCGAAAACATGATTTGCGAATACATGAAAAGAATAACACTTGATAAAGTTTTAGATTCATTGAAACATGAAAAGTACGAAATAAAAGTACCCGAAGAAATAAGACAGAGAGCACTAATTCCCATAGAGAGAATGCTAAACATTCGCTAATGTTGGGAACGAACCTCCTCCTCTTTAGCATTCTCTCTTTGAGTATGTTCCTCAATTCTCTAAATTCCTTTATCACTTCTAAATACTCTCATCCCTTTAGAGAAGACGAGATTTAGCTTCGTAAGATTTAAAAAAAGTGATAATAAACTTTGGTCTAAAATTCAAGACTTGACACAATTTCAGTTCACTCAATCAGAATACTACAAATTGTTCAGTTGTGTAAAATTTATAATTTTTTAGCAGGGGCGTTCCGCCCCTGCTATATTAAAATGATATTGAATACCGAACACCAATTACTTGCCCAGTAGAATATGAAATGTTCAATTCACCTAAATTCCTTAGGCTTATATCGACACCTGGCACAAACTCAACCCCAAAACCAGGAACGAAAGAAGGATTAATCTCAACATACAACGCTAGCCAATCAAGTAAGTAAAGAACTGGTGCAAAAATTCCAGAAATGCCGAAAGAAGGAATAATGTTACCTATAATGTTAACCTCAAAAGACAATAAATTCGGTATGATTCCAAACTCTGTGTGATACTGAACATCAAGAGAGAAACCACCACCAAAACCTACTCCAAGAGCCAAAATATTGTACTCAAGAATTGAAAGAGAACCAAAATCGTACCTCGGAAGCAAATAAATTCCACCCCAACCAAAGCCACTAGAACTAAAATTCAATGTAGAAGCATTCGCTTGAATATCAATATTCTTTGAAATTCCATAATTAAACCAAAGTTCAAGGCTAGCACTATCAAAAGTTGTAGGTACTCTCAAAGTCGGTGTGAAACCGAGCTTGCCGGTATCACTTATACCAGTAAAAGCATCAAAAGATGTTCCATAGCCAACAAAAGGCACAAACGAAATAGCACCTAAAGAGATTAAGGTTAAAAGTATTCTTTTCATATCCACCTCCTATTGTTAGGGATTATACCAAATGTTTAAATAAAATTTCAACCAACAGAAATGGTGATTTAAGTGCTTTAAGCATCACATGCTTTAAGCACTCCCACCCGCCCACCCATTCTTATCGCGGAGAAGCTTCGCTTCTCTGCACTCTTAAGAGTTTTCAGTAAAAAGTATTCTAGATACCACAAAATACAAGTAATTTAGTAGTTTCAAGAATTGAGTGTTAGAAACACTGAGTGTTAAAAACACTGAGTGTTTAAAAATTACAAGCCACAAGGAGGCTCTGCCTCTCTTTAACCAACTAGGGTGGGTGGGGGGGGACTACTAAAAGTAATTTATGCTTAAAGCACGAGTGTTTTAAACACAAAGCGCTATAAACACTTAAGAAATTCCCGCCCTATTTTATGAATAGGAGGTTTCACCACCTCTTCGCTCCATAGAATATTTGAATAAAGAAATGCTATGAAACATTTCCTCCAATTAAGTAATGAAATTAACCCTATGAGCACTTTTTCTTTCGAAGGAAGTAGGTATTGTGTACTAAAGAGTGAAGAGA